>Ga0209737_10002907_pt1 | contig 11947 bp, 7 predicted proteins | sample TergutCu122P3_FD_187284 | JGI IMG/M metagenome (GOLD analysis project Ga0209737, IMG submission 187284) | Cubitermes ugandensis P3 segment gut microbial communities from Kakamega Forest, Kenya - Cu122 P3 (SPAdes) (version 2) | ecosystem: Host-associated > Arthropoda: Insects > Digestive system >... | reverse complement strand
GGGGTGTTGCTCAGTTATCTGTGCTATTGCCTACACATTATGTATGACATATTAAGACACCAATCATGAACATGGCAATGGTGTCATACAGATTTTATGCCACAAATTTGGTGTACAGAGCATCTGTACTAAATAAGTTCATCACACTGGGTCTGTAAGGGGTAGAAACCTATAAAAGCAGATTTTAAATTCTGCTTAAAACTCCTTGTTCTGTGTTTTCAAATACAATTTATAATATGTATCAGTGTGTGACCTGTAGGTCTAGAAATAATTTGCTAAACTTGAGCATCAATTTTGTCTTCATAACATTTCCCTTCCCTCGCCTCTGAAAGAGATGAAACTCTATTTGGGGATTACTTGGCCCCACCATGGTTCAGAGCACACATTGAGGGGTTCTGAGAACCAAAGACACATTAATCTGGTTTGGAATAAGAATTGCCAAAACAATATAAGGAATCTAATATACCTATTTATAAAACTGGTGATGAAGCGAAGTGTAGGAATTAAATGATGTCAACTTTACCATGGATGTTGATTTGACATTCTTCTGTCAAGGTTAACATCTGTACACAGATAAGATTAATGGGAAATAATCAGCATCAGTGGAGTGTGATGGACCTACTACTCATCAGATGTTTTCCTACTGCGATATAGTAGAAAAGTACAAAAATTTGGGAGTACAATGAAATAGTCCATTGGCTATGTACACATGTGTGAAAAACTTATAACCACTGTATAATGATAAATTGTAAAATCATTAAAAATGCTCTTCTGATGAGTGCTTATGATATTCAAAAACAGTGAAGTGCATAATCTTCAAGTCTGTCTCCAAACTTCTAATTATATATGTTACAAAATGGCATCACACTTTAACAAAATGCAATACAACAATATTGATTATATGAGTGTTTGGCATATTCATAACACATGAATTAAAAAATGTGCTCATTAGTTTTGGCATATATTCTGTCCATGAATTTTGATGTGTGGAGTTTCACTAAAATTTATGAGCACATTGCATCATCATCAGAATTTTACAGCAGTAAAGGACACTATGTTTCTGTCCACATCTAAATTACCACTCACTAAATATTTATTGTAGCTAAAAATTTAACAAAAGTTGTAGTCTTGTTTTTGAGATAATTAAAATGTGTAAGATAGTCTAAGAGAAACAGCAAAGAGAATGCACCAGCATGTGCATTTCCTAACATGTAAGAAGTACTTATGTAATGTATGTTAACACTGTTGATGTTGCATGCAATTTATATCCTGAAGAGTTACAAATTTTATCATACATCAACTCTTGTACTATTAACTGACTTTTTAAAATAAGTCATTGAATATATACTGAATTTTATGACAGAAACTGCTCATTTCACATTTTTCCATATGTGCAACATTAAGATATTAATAGCACTGAATATTTTACATGCAGTATTCAAGTTACTGGTAAATCCAAAGCGTATTGTAGTTTCACTACGTAACTCAGAAGAAAAACATCATACAACATTCTCATAGAATTTTGCATACCCAGGAAATTAATTAAAATGTACTGACATGCAACCTACAATAATGTTCATAGGTAAATACAGCAAACTCCCAACATTCACAAGGGATATGTTCTGGTAAACTTACACATGTGGGAACTAGATTTCAATGTGAAAAGTGGAGTTAGGGGGAGATGGATTGGCAAAACATATGGTGTTAAAAAGGCAAATTGTAAAATCTAGTCAGAAATGAGTATGTAATAATTAATTATTTATTCTAAAAGAAAAATAACAGTAAAATATAACACAAAAATAATGACATATTTTTAAAGAAGTCAGTCTGTGTCTCCATTGACTTTGCTGGGTTTGGGCTGAAAAAATCTGCTGTTGGTTGTGTACTGTGTTCTGCAGTTCCCTTTGAATTGCAAGGGAAGGTTTTGGTGCAGTCTGTCTCCTCCTTAAACTTCAGGGTCCTTGCCATGACAGAACCATTATTTCTGCCAGGGTTTACAGGTTCAGAATAAATTTTGTAGCCATGTCCTTAACCCGTCAACTGATGTGCCCATGAGGATGCATATCTGAAAAACCTTCCTTCCACTGACGTGTGTAATGAACTGTGTCTTGAAGAGTGTCGGGAATGAAAGGAAATAGTGACTTCGTAGACAACAGCTGGCCACAGCTTTCTACAGGAGCAATGATGGTAGACTGCTTTATCTCATACAGCATGTGTGTGGGCAGCTAAATGGTGTGATGGCAGTATGTTCCAATATAAAAAGGCTTGTTGTAAGGAAAAGGTTGCATATTTGTAATGCCAGTGTGTCATGAATATTTTACCTTATGTAACAATTTACAACGGCATCAGCTTCATAACAAAACACAAAGAAATTTAGGACAAGATTAAAACATAACTTACATTAATAACTGCAATGTGTTATCTGATAACACCATATTTTTAAGTCAAAAATATATTAAAACAAACAAAATCAAAATATATAAAATACCATATGTACACCAAACAAATACATATGAAAATGTGAAATGATACTGCCAAAATAAACAAACATGAAACAAAATAAAAGCAAAATATATGAAATAAAACATGTAAAAGAGGTTAAGTATTTCACATGTCATGAATTTTTGAATGTCCAACCTGCGAATGTTTGAAGGAGGGGTGTTTACTGTACTCGTCTTAAACACCTGGGATCTGAACCCCACTGCATTTCAACTTTGCTTGCCAATACCCCACTATGGTAGTCCAAGAAAATAAGGAAGGATTCAAACTCAATGAAAAACAGCAGCTTCTGAAAGATGGTGATGTTAACTTACTGGAGTGAAAACATGGATACTTCACATGAAAACAAACTCTCTGTAAGACGCCAGTACCAAGAATGGTTTGGAAATGTGAAAATTACATACATGTTTTCATCTTGCCAACAGATGCGTGACAAAAAATGAAAAGTCAGGAATGAATACTGCAAATGCTTCGAAAATATGCCAAATTTCAAATATCTGGAAATAAAGTAAGAAATAAAAATACAGTAATGAAAAACCAAGAACAGACAAAATTAAGGAAAAACCTGCTACAATTCAGTTTGGGATCATCATGTCTTCCCACATCCTATCTGAAAACATAAATGTTAAAATGTACAGTATTGTAATTGTACTTATTATACTATAGAGGTGTGAATGTTAGTCTCCCATTTTGTAGGAAGAACAATCTGAATGTTTGTAAACAAAGTGGTGAGAATATTTGGGGAAAGAGGAGGAAGTAACAGAAGAATGCGTAAGTTACATGCAGAGGCAATTCACAGTCTGTACCCATTATCTAATATTATTAGGGAGACTGATGAGCTTTGTGAACATGGCAATGCATTCCTGGGTAACATACAAGCAAGAATTTCTTGCACCACTGCGCAACCACTAACTTCCCAAGCAGACCCAGCAGCATGGAGTTAATAAGGTCTAATGCATCAATTTTCAGATAAGAAATGTACCTATACACTGAACATCAGAAATTCTGCATGAAGATTCATTTATAGGTATTCTTCATGAAGTAAAATTAAAATGGCACAGTGCAGCGTTAAGCTGGTCGTTTGCATACATTTCCATATATGTATAAGTACAATTTTGTTAATCATAGCACAAAATCATGCCTCCGATTTTACACAATTTTTGTAATATGCAAAATTGACAAATGAAATACAGTAATACAATCAGCAGAGGCACCACCAACACTTGAGTGGCTGCACATGTGCCCAGTCATGTCTTTTTTAGTGATGGTCTCAGTGAGCTTCTAAAGGCAACTCAAGTTCCATTTGCATACTCTGGCAATGCAAGTGTCATAAAATAAACAAAGGTTTGTACACAATATATGTCACATTATCAGCAACATATACAACAGCAAGACACAGAAACTAAGGGTAAGTTTTCACTGTCTATGCCATGAAGGCATACAAAGGAAAGCGAGGTACAGCTCTACTCATTCTTAACCTTAGCAATATGGGCATTTAAAAGAAGAGAAAAACATTTGCCCTTGCTGGGAATCAAACCCTGTATCATCCAGCTTGTAGTCTAATCACTATACTAAGCCATCCCAACCCCACAATGTACACAGCTGTGGAAAATGGAATTGACGAATCCAGTGCTGTGCAAAAATAAAACATGCGTGATGATACATTTTCCTCAGATTCTGCATGATTCATGTTCACTATAAATGTATACAGCCAAAATCCTACAGCAGTTGAAGAAGTTACTCTGTATGCCCTTGAAAGTCTGAGTGTGGTGCCTGCAAAGTCACAAGGCCTGTATGTTTCAGAGGGAAAATGTATCGTGACTTTGTATAGGGCAATGCCACGGCCTCCACAGCTTACTTCCAATGAACTTTATGTTTTCCATCCCGAAGTGACATTTAGTCCCTACATTACTTCCAATGACTTTACCAGAAGATATTTGGCAAACAGGTTATAAAACCCAAACTGTGGCCTTCTTGATCTCCAGATTTAAACTGGCACAATTACTAATTTCATTGTTTCACCGTGCATTTTTCAATTCAATAATGGATAATGAAATCAACACGCTAGACTAAAATAGTGTTGAGTAAAAAGTGCATGTGTTGGTGTTTTATCCATTATTGGCACAATTACTGTTTGCGGTGACATTAAAAGATTCAATTATGTGAACAACATTCTCTGTAAGAAATGAACACACACAATCTGAAGAGAAACTGCTACTATTTCAAAAGAGGAGCTCCATCATATAAAGAACTATTTTGGGAGCAACAGTCTAACACAATAAACAGCACAGGTACAGATCAGTTATGAAAGAGAATGGTTAAACTGGATCTCACTGCTGCTGTTTCATTTTTCCAGTCGTTAAAAATGTTGTGGCACTTGCAGTTCAGAACACCAAAGCAGACAAAAGTTAGGGGCATAATATCAAAATAATTCATACGGGAATATGATGTGAAAAAGACAGCAATGACTGAATAAAATCCAGTTTTAACCTACAGAGTTACTGAATGCTTCAAAACAGCTATAACACACCACCACTGTGAGCATTATGACCTTTAGCTGTTGTGATCACTGAAGTACAACAATTTCCTCTCATTTTTTGAACAAATTTTATTATATTTGTAATATCCTTATAAAGCCATCTTTCAACAGTGCTGTGGGCATTTCAAATTTAGATTTTTCTCTCTCTCAGCAGCCAGGCTGGACCCTTTCATTGAATGAAAGGCAAATTTCTTTTTCAATTCCCAAAGGGAAAAAGCTGTAAAGCATTTTGGATACTGTTCCAAAAATGTGACATTTCCTAAATGACGAATAAATAATATTAATCTGAATGTATTTGTGGTAAGACAAGCTTACGTTCAGAGCACTCAGTATGGTAAATAAAGATAATCCAATGCAACAGCCAACACTTTATCCTTTGTGATGTGAGTAAACAACACATTGCACTCAATAAACCAGTCAAATTACAACAATTTTCGGATTAAAACAACTACAATGTACAAACATGTTATGGTCTGTTGTGGTTTTGTTCTTCTGTAGTTTTAATATATTTGCTGCACAAACCCTTTTCTGTGGAAGATACGTATGATGTATATGAATACATTAAAATGGTCCCAACATACTGTAGTTCTAAGTGAGACACGGTGTTGGGATGTCTGTTGCTCATTGTAAACTATCTGATTCCCACCACTGCAATTAGAAATACATGCACCACACAAACATGTGTATTACATACTGGCATATTTTAGCAGTAACACTCAATATGTCATACATTCATCAACAAAAATTAAAACATTTAACAAGGATGACCAACTACGGCAGTGGTCATTAAAAACATATTTTCGTACCAACAAAGAAAGTTCAGCATTTTTTAAAAAATACTGCCTCTATTTTAATAATCTAATTTGATTAACACTCTAGAAAAGCTGTATGAATACCACAATGTGACCATTTACGCACCTATTACTTTGTTTAATACACGTCTTAAAGTCAATGCTTACAATAGCAAATGAGATACAGTGGGCAAAACCTGAACTAAATATAGTGTCAGTCTACTAACATAGGTTGCTTTAGTTGGCTTACATTTGCACTAAGGAATCAGTTCTGTCAGCATTTTCATCCACTACATGGGTAAGCTCTGTTTTCACCCAATCTAGCCTCCCTATGTTTTCTCTCAAGGTACAGTAATTCCCAGTCACACCATGCAACCATATAATTTTTAAAAAAATATTATTTCCACTAAATACTACAAATCTCGGCTATGAATGTACATTACTGACCTCTGCATTATGTGCACTGTACAACAGCCTGTTGCCACTCCTAATCCTACAACTGGTTTATACAAACTCCACAGCTACTTAAAACATATGCTTCAGATTCAGGTTGTACTGGCATCATCGTACAGCTGAGATTACTATAATACAAATCTACATACATAATATTGCAACGAAAGCAATTACCCTTCACTCGGACACCAACCATGAGATGTGTCTCACGAAGCAGTAATACTGTGGCTAAGAACCATTTCCTCTTGACTGTTCACACTGAAACCAAGCAGACAGTTGTAATAACTATCACTGGAACTTCCCAAGTTTCTCTGCAAGATTTTGAGGTTCCCACTGCAGTTTTATTGAGGATTCAGATCTTCTGGATGTGATCATGTGTCCATGTGTGTCCTCAGACATTAACACAGTGCGTATGAAAGGCTGGGAAACAACCCCGCTGACATAGCATTACATCCCAGCAGACCCGAGTCCTTGTGATTTTTCACTCATAATTTCTCTCCTAATGTTTGGGGAGGGAAGGGGAGGGAGGGGGAACAGTATTCCATTTATGTAGTATCTGAACTTGGTGCATTACTTCACTCTTGCATGGTGGCTCCATGTACTTACATAACTATGGATGGTTGCTATATTACCAAATCATTTCCTCTCACAGCAAAACCGAGGTAATTCTGAATTGGATAATTCAAAATAACATATAATTCAAAGCATGTGATGTTCCCCAGCTTTAACCATATGATTCTGTGTACATTTTAATGCATTTAATTCAAAATATGATTCATTATTAATTCAAAGCTATATTACCTGCCCTATCAGTACTGAAGTTTGAACACAATACTGTATCATTTTCTGGACAATTCACATAAACATTCATCTTTTTTAAATACTGGGCACCCGTGTAAGTCACCATACCTGTCAAAGCAGTTGATCTTGAGCAGCAAGAAACATCTGGCTACAGGTGGGTACTGCCCACTACAGGAAACAGTACACTCCACACTCCAGCATGACCTCTCCAGAGGTAACCAAATTATGTAGCTGTACTTGCCGCAAGGTGAATGTAAAAGTACTTGAAATTCCACTAGCTCTGTGATGGTTGCACTGTGGAGTCTACTGTTTCCTGTTATGGAATGTATAGAGACCAAGGTACTACTGGTATGTGTGTCTTTCTGGAGAGTGTGTTAACGTGTACCCAACCATGTGACAGGTGCTATCACTGTGTGTGCTGTGAAAATTGTGTCACAAAGTACATAATTTGTACATTTAAACTGTTGAGTCTTTTGTATCTTATTCACTTTCTAGTCCATTCAGTGGGGTAATACACATAAGTAAATAAACAAAATACAAATACAACTGATGGAAATGAGTGTACTTTACGCTGAAGAGAATGAGTGAGATGGGTTGCAGTCACACAGATTGTCCTAGTAGCTTCAAGGAGCTTCTCAATGTCAACTAAATGATCCCAATGACTAACAATCACAAGACAAGTTCTAAGAGCCCCAGTTGCAAGCATGGTTCAAGTAACAAGAAGGGTAGAACGAGAAGGAGGAGAAAATGCAATTGCTTTCAGTATCACTAGTTTGAAATGATGTGTTAATGGCACTGTCAGTATTGGATTATGTCTTGGTTCAAGTAACGCCAATGACAGAATCATCAAAGCTACAGATGAACTTTGAAATTTTGTGTCAAAAACAAGTAAGAACATTCTGAAATGAAGGTCAATTGAGTGTTATTTTAAGAAACGCTGAACCATCATGCAAGTCTGACAGACAGAACTTGTATGCTCCTGAGCATCAATGACTCATTACAGAAGCAACTCAACTTCATACACAGACTTGCATAATAATACTCTTACAAGAGAATGTGATACACATATGACTAATCTAAAATGACACAGAGGAGAGAACATTTCTGAATGATGAACGACTACACATTCACAATGAAATAGCACACACAGAGAGAACCAGTGCTATTAATAAGAGCTCAGAATTAACAAATTGGGTAAATTTTTCTACAGATTAAAATGCAAGTGGGAAAACCAAGTAAAAAAAAAAGTCCATGAGAAAGGAGGAATTATAAATAGAAATAACCTTTTTTTTTACACAAAAAAAAAATGAGATGAAATTAGAACTTGTCAGAACACATCACACAGTACAGATAAACTTACTCATTGGTAGCCTTAGGATTATATGCATTTGGCAAACTGAAAAATGTATGTAATCCTAAGCTTAGTCATTAGTATGTAAGAAAAATAATAAACCTTAAGTGTTATCAGTTACATCAAAAGACACATGTATGAAACTGAACTAATAAATTACAGCTGATATGAATAGTTTTGTACCTTCATAATTTTGGGGGGAATCATGTCAAATCTAATTCTTTCAATATTTCTTCTAATCTGTTATGCAAAAACTACTGTAATTCCACTGTCAAAAGTGGTGTGCCATCAGTAATTTATTAATCCAAGTTTCACAATTCCATGACAATCTTTCACCAGGACACAACGAAATACTAACCTTGGTCAAAAGCACTGGGGTTAATGTAGCTCAGCAGATCGTTCTCCGACATCTGTGTTAGCTCCTGTGGCACCATCCCCTCTTCACCCTTCTTTTGTGACAGTGCTGGGTTAGCTGCGGTGTTCTCCGTCACACATGTTTTGGTTTGCGGCACAGGAGAATGCTGCTGCTCCTTGCACTGCTGCCTCTGCACCTCCTGTTCTTGCTGCTTTGGGAGCACCAAGTCACTCATTGTTGTGACCTGACCCTGACAATGTAAGTTGGGTACATTTCCTACTGTTGATTTCAGCAGATCATCTACTGCTACTTTCAACATTTCAGGTGCAGCAAAGAGTCTTGTTTCAGGCACCTTACTATCAGAAAAATCCACCTGCTGAAAGGACTCTGTAATCTTGTCCCTAGACATGAGTACAGTTTCTGAATCCTTCTTCATCTTCTCCTGTGCTGCCAGACCAAGAAGCACCTGAGTAACAAACTGTGAAGAAGTGTTCCTGCTCTGTTCAGCTATTTCTTCTGCTAATTTAGATGACATTGTGATTCCAGTAACTGTACTTTGTGAGTGAGAAGATGCAGTTGTGAACTGAGAGGCATGAAGCAAGGCACTGCCATTAGTACAGCATGGTGTCTGTAGGTCCGTTCCAATTCTCAGGTCCCCTTCCTTATTGAAACTGTGGACTTGCAATGAAGAGCATGGGTCTGTGGGACTCCTACTTGTGAATACTGTGTTGATTAATGTACCATCTGTTGTTCCAACTGGTAGTGGCAAATGAGATGAGGGTTCTGATGGCTGAGTGATGAGCGTGGTGATGCATGCTGAAGGCTGTGTAATGAGTGGGGATGTGGTGCGGGCTTCAGATGACTGCTGCAAGTGTCCCTGCTCAGACAAAATTGCTATGCCATCCCCTGTGTGAATGTCCAGTGCCGATGTCACTTGTGTTCCGTTTGATACAACAAAGGCATGACCATTCAGAGTGGATTGGGCTAAAGCATTAAGCCTGGTATTCTGTGCAGAGATGTGTGCAGACTGGTCTGCTGTTCTTGGGATCACGCTCTCATCCAGATTACCTGAAAGCTGGGAATTCAGGATCATGGTCTTTACTGCAATGGGTGATGTGTGGGAAGGGTTTGCTAAGCAAGAATCAGATGCTGCTGATTCAAAAATCATATTTTTCATGCCAACTGGCGAAGTACAGGTCAGTCCTGCAGCCATCGTATGGCCACTACCTTGATGAACAATAGCTGAAGTCATTATATTTTCCATGGAAGGATTGGTAGGACTAGTAACGAGCATCTGTGATGCTGTGGCAACCATTTTCTTCACTGCAATAGGTGAAGTTGAACCTGAAGCAAGAATGTGAGTATGGGGCACAGCATCTGATGATTCCAGAAGCATGCTCTTCAAAGAAACAGGTGAGGTCTGTGTAGGACTTGCAACAAGGATCTGGCCTTCTGAAGTGGTGCCAATTGCAGAATTGAGAATCAGATTCTTCATGACAATAGGAGAGGCCTGGCCATGACTGGTATAAAGTGCATTCCCAGTGGTGGATGACAGAGCAGAAGTGCTCAGCTGAATACCTGCTTCAATCTCAGCCTTGGGGTGAGTAACAAGCAGATGACTGTTCACAGCTGCTGACATAGTATCGTTCAGCAACTGAGCATTCTCCCGAGAAATCTGAACATTGGAATGCTGACCTGGCAGGAGATCAAAACTCCCCAAACCAGTATCTGGCATTTCTGTGACAGAAAGAGGAGACATCTGATCTGTTGATTTAATCTCTTGCTGCCTCAGAGATGCCTCAACTGGAGTACTCCTCAACACAATGTTATCTGAAGGACTGATTGGTGCAGGTATCATGTGACCAACAGCTGAAGAGTTCACCAGAGCATCCAACTTGTCAGTGTTTGAAGAGTGTACACAATTATCTGAGCCTAGGACATGACTGTTCACAGCTGAGACCACTGCATCCACCCTCACACTTGTTGGAGAAGTAATGATAGATGGCTGGGTAACTGCCAACATGTGGTCACTCAACAGTGGTGAAGGACCAGACAGTATGGCAGAATCACTGACACTGCCAACTATTCCCACAGATCTGCTCCCTTTGGACAAGCTGTCCAGAACATCTGTCTCTGTTGACTGTGTTGAAACTGGAAGCACAGAACTTGTGGCACCTCTGTCAGGACTGCCATATATCAGACCAGATGCTGTATGCAGAAGAGCTGAAGCCTCATTCACAGTATTCAACATTCGTACACTCTGTGATTCCTGTATTATCATGATGGGTCTCCTTCCTCCAAGCACTGTATCGGCGCTGGGAGGGATGGTTAATGTTTCATCAAACACAGACTTGCGTCGAGCTGCAGTGACCTGTTGGAGCAGAGATGTCTCTTCATTAGGAAATTGAAGTTTGCTCTCCTGTCCTGTTCTTTTGGCAGCTGTCTGTGCATTGTACAACACAGAAATTGGTACATCACTTGCATATTGTAGCTTTGGATCTACAGAGCCCTGAGTAGTGGCAGAATGCTGCTGCCCCAACAGTGTCGATGCTGAATCAAACTGTGAAGGATTGCCAGTGTCTGTGCTCAAACAAATTTCAGGGGCTGTAGAAGCAACAGTGTCAGCTAATTTAGATGATGGTGCAAGGCAATCAGAAGCAGTTTTTGTGATCACAGCAGTATCAGTGGCACGTTCCAGATTCGACAAGTACTTCTCCACACTCTGTGCACTCTGGTTTGGGAGAGGTGCATTGGTACACCCTGTCACAAACTGTTGGAATGTGGCCATGGTTGGTGACTGTGTGCTGGATAGATCTGCCACGGATGCCAAAGAATTCATTGTCACAGTAGGCTTCATGCGTAGATCAATGCCCTTTACATCCTCAGGACTATGGCTGCTGGTTTCTTCTGTCATCTCGGTCTTCAGCTTTTCAGCCAACATAGAGGCTGCATCTGTGTCTGGTACTATCAAACGCAAGTGTGAGGAAGCTCTGCGTGTCCCAATAGGTAGCAGTGGCGGGGGCATCATCTTTCCACTTAGAACTCGGTCTAGTTCCTTTGTTTCCAGAGCCTTATTATCAGGATTTTGAGTGTCTGGGGGAGGAACCAGAGATGACGACTGCCACATCATGACAGGGTGGATCTCTGTCTCTCCAACT
>Ga0209737_10002906_pt1 | contig 11949 bp, 3 predicted proteins | sample TergutCu122P3_FD_187284 | JGI IMG/M metagenome (GOLD analysis project Ga0209737, IMG submission 187284) | Cubitermes ugandensis P3 segment gut microbial communities from Kakamega Forest, Kenya - Cu122 P3 (SPAdes) (version 2) | ecosystem: Host-associated > Arthropoda: Insects > Digestive system >... | reverse complement strand
ATCTCATCGGTTGGCAATCCGAGTTATCCCAACAGCTTTAGTCAGGCAGGAGGGTTTGGTTATGGCGGTGCTGCAAGCGCCTTCGAAAATAACTATGGCGGTTCTGGCGGTGGCGGCGGTTGGTATGGTGGCAGCGGTGGCAACAACGATCCCGGTGGTGGCGCAGGCGGCGGCGGCGGCTCAGGTTATGTCCTGACAAGTGGCTCCTATAAGCCCGCGGGGTATGCCCTCGGCAACCAGTATTACCTTACCAACACCATGCTTCGGAGTGGCAGGGAAGTGATGCCTGCACCTGGCGGTGGCACCCAGACGGGGCAACGTCTCGACGGTGTGGCTCGAATTTCGAAATGCGACAGCGCTGGTAACAATTGTGTCGTATGCCCAGGCGGCATTTGCTCAGAGTAAGCATCGCCTGGTTTGCCAGTTTGGCATGAAACGGCTCGTCGCTTAGCGGCGAGCCGTTTTCATTTGGGGTCTCAGGTTGCCTGGGGGATTGGTGAATCTCTTTCGTCATTGCGAAGGGGATAAAGTGTATCAAAATGTATCATGCAAGTTTTTCGCATGCAGGGCACACGTCTGCAATTTTTTTCTTCACGCATTGACATCAAGTGGTTATTTTTCTAGGCTGAACCAAATTTTCAGAGACAGTTCGTGCATGCTTTTTTAAGCGTGAAGTTAAGATATTTTGTGCATGCTTTTGAGACATGGAGAAAAAAGATGAGAAAACGCGCAAATGCACCCAGACGGTTAGCAATACTTGCACTCATGGCTGTGTTGGGGTTGAATTTGTCATCCTGCGAGGACATTCCTGTCGGTACTGGCAGACCCTCGCCTGAGATTCCTGAGATAACGGTGAGGATGACGGTAAGCGGGAGCGCTACCAAAGATGGAAGCGTCACTGCGGACGTTAGTCTTTCGATGAACCGGGATCCGGGGTCGGATGTCTTTTATGTCATTGAGAATCACACCCCCGACGTGTGCACCATTGAGCCCATGCAAATCGACGTCGACAGGGATGACTGGGAGATTTCTCAGAGCCTCGTTGTTTCTGGCATTGACAACGGTGTTGCAGGTAACCAGGACTGCCGTTTTACTGCGACGCTCTACGACAAGGATGGCAATATTCTGGCGAGTGATTCAGGCGTCGTCATCGTATCCGATTTAGCGCTTCCAGATGTCGATATCACTGTGACGGTGAGGGGAAATGCTTCTGAAGATGGAAGCGTGACCTCGGACGTTGGCCTTGCGATGAACCGGGATCCGGGTTCGGATGTCACTTATATCATAGAGAATCACACCCCCGGGGTGTGCACCATTGAACCGATGGAAATTAAGGTTGACAGGGAGGACTGGGAGGAAACTCAGACCATCGTTGTCTCCGGTGTTCCAGATGGCATCGTCACAGGTGACAGGGAGTGCCGCTTTACCGTAACACTCGTTGACAATGAGGGCAATGAACTGGCGAGCAAGCCTGGCGTTGTTATCATTGAGGATGCAGAAAGCCCAGGCCTGCACATTGTCGGCAGCTCGAAGCATACGAGCGAAGACGGCACCAGCGTGACGTTTGACATCTGGCTTCATACACAGCCGACGGAGCCTGTTACTGTTGTCATCACATCTTCCCTCATCACCGAAGGTGTTCTTGTCGACAAAGACGGCAATCCCGTCGACCAGATCATCCTTACATTTACGCCTGAGAATTGGGATCAGCATCAGACCATCACCGTGATGGGTGTACCCGACGGCGTCGTCGACGGTGATCGGGACTATGATATCATCTTTGTCGTGGTATCCGATGACGAGCACTACAATGGTTACAGGGCAACTCGCCCGCTCGTGAATATTGACATCGACGTTCCCAGCCTCGGAATCGAAGGCGACATTACGAACATTATCGTGTCAGAATCCGGCACAACAGCAGAACTGCCCATCGTCCTGACGTCGGTGCCCGTCTGCCCGGTGACGGTACACATTGTGTCTTCGGATACGACCGAAGCGGTTGTCAGCGTTTCGACGCTGACATTTACGCCGGAGAACTGGAATGTGTCTCAGATTGTGACTGTGACGGGCGTCCCCGACTTTATTGACGACGGCGATCAGGCCTTCACGATCACCATCACGGCTTCAGGATGTTTCTTCGATTCGGCAGAGCCCATTATCGTTCACGGCATCAACGAGAACATCGACGTGGCGGGTATTGCCGTCACCAAGGAGAGCGACATCATCATCGTATCGGAGGCTGGTCTTACCTCTGAAGTTGAGGTTGTGCTTACCTCGAAACCGACGGCCCCCGTGACGATTACGCTGAAGGTCGACGATGAAAACGTGGCCACGACCAGTGTCACCCACCTGACGTTTACGCCGGAGAACTGGAATGTGCCTCAGACGTTTGTGGTTCATGGCGTTGACAATGACATTGTCGATGGTCACAGGCCTTTCGTGATTGATCTGACTGCCGCAAGCGAGGATCCCAAGTATCATGAGGCGTTTATTCCGCCTGTCCATGGCATTTGCCTCGACGACGATGCCGATGCGGAGGTGTACGTCCATCCCTGGACGGTCTTTATTACGTCCGGTTTGTTGACAGCGACGTTTACGGTTGTACTGACGGCTGACCCGGAGGAAGACGTTGCCTTCCCCATTCTGCTCGAAGGCATCGGCGCAGCAGCAGGTTTTGCAATCGACAAAACCGAAGTGTACTTCTCTCACACCAATTGGTGGAGACCGCAGGTTGTGACCGTCTCGATTGCGGCTGAGATTCCCAATGCCTTTGGAAACTTCTTTATTGAGATAGGGCCGGATCCTGCTGCAACAGCTGTTTACAAAGACGCTGATCCTCACGATGTCGTCGTGCTCTATGACTTCAGAAATGCCTGTTCGGAGCCCACCGTTCTTGGTGCCGGTACTTACAAGCTTGAGGTTTGGGGTGCTCAGGGTGGCTGGACCAAACACAGGCATCCTGAGAGGTATTATTTCTGTGGCGATGATAAGGATGAGTGGATCAAAAAGTGTATAGAGCATGGAATTGATGAGCTGTATGGAGATGGTGCGTGCGAGTATGGCTTATGGAGTGATTGGTGTGAGGAGTGGAGCTGGAACACAGAGAACGAAGAAGCAAGTTTTAACCGTGGCGGCTATGCCAGCGGCATCCTGACGTTGACCGAAGAGACGAAGGTCTGGCGTTGCGAGGGCGGCCAGGGTGATCATGGCAGTCCTTTTGATCGCATTGTGCAGGGCGGCAGAAATGGCGGCGGCAACAGTGGTTTTGCTTCTTATATGGGCCATGATAATTCGGGTGGTGGCGGCGGTTCGGATATCCGAATTGGCATGAACACGCTTTATCATCGTGTCATCGTGGCCGGTGGTGCTGGTGGCAACGGATGTTGCGAAGTCGGTGGTGTTGGTGGTGGTTTGGAGGGTTTTGAAGGGGTTGGCTTCTGCTATCCTCCTAACGGCCTTGGCGGCACCCAGACAGAGGGTGGGGCATCCGTTGGCAGGGAGGAATACCTTGAGTGGGGCGTCAACACCTTTAGTGAGCCGGGTAAGTTTGGCTATGGCGGTGCCGCAAGCGCATTTGAAGCAAACTATGGTGGTGCTGGCGGCGGCGGCGGCTGGTTTGGCGGCAGCGGCGCCAACAACGATCCGGGCGGCGGATCAGCTGGCGGCGGCGGTTCTGGTTATGTCCTGACAGCAACCTCCCACAAACCCGCAGGGTATGCTCTTGGCACTCAATATCACCTTATGGGCACCGTGCTCCTGGATGGTCTGGAAGAGATGCCTGCGCCTGGCGGTGGTGTCCAGGTTGGACAGTCTGGTGATGGTGTGGTTCGAATCTCAAAGTGCGACAGCGCTGGCAACAACTGCGTGGTGTGTTTGGATGGCATCTGCCCAGAGTAAGCATCGTTGTTTGGTTTGCCAGTTTGGCATGACACGGCTCGTCGCTTAGCGGCGAGCCGTTTTTGTTAAAGCCACCTCACAAGTGATGCGCAGCATCGCAGGGGGTGTGGGGGAACAGGTTCCCCCACGAAAAAACCTGTAGGGGCGACCGTTCCGGTCGCCCGTGCGACGCAGTCGCCAAAGCCGGGCGTTGCGGGGCCGGCGACTGAGGCCCCGCTATGGGGGTAGCCGCGTATGCGAGCCGGGGGTGGGTACAATGAATTGTTTTGGAGCGCCCGCTATTGCCCGGACCGGGCAATACGCGGCCGGGCGCGGCTATCTATTGGGCAGATACGCCGCGCCTTTTATGATGGCACGAAAAGGCGAGCATAGCGGCGCAGGGGGCGTTGCCCCCTCGAAAGTGATTTCATCATTATTTTTTGTCACATGTGTCTGGTCGTGGGCATCATTAAGTAGAGAGAGGGGGCATGTTTGTGTCCAATGGTGTGTTCATGGATTGCTGGTGTTTGCTGTGTGCTGGGCGTGGAAATAGAGAGGCGCGTGAAGGCGTTAGAAAAGTAAGAGGCGAGAGATCGGCAAATGGCGTGGGTGTTTTGTCGTTAAGAAGGGTTAAAAACTCTTTATTTTCAGTAGACATTGATGTTTTTTCAATATTTTGGTTTTGATTTTTGACTAGGGTAAGGCGTGGAGATGTCATGTATGGTGAAAAATGAGATGAAATTCTGGCAGATAAAGCGTAGAAAATAGAAGCTGGGGTGTGCTTTTGGCATACATATATAAGTGTGTGCGGATTCGTTCGAAGGTCGAGGGATGGAGCAGCAGAAGTTAGCTTTAGGTTCGTTTGATTTGATCAGGCCAATTGGGAAGGGCTCAATGGGCGTGGTGTGGGAAGGGATCCACCGTGCTGAGTCTGTTCCTGTGGCTGTGAAGGTCATTACGGCGAATGTTGCGGAGGACGATGGTTTTCGTGTTGCTTTTGCGAACGAGGTTCGTTCGGTGGCGAGGCTGCATCACCCGTCGATCATCAAGCTTTTGGATTATGGTGCGACGGATTCGGCGCTTTTTGATGCCACAGGGGGGGAAATCGCGGCAGGTAGTCAGTACTATGTGATGGAGCTGGCAACGGGAGGAACGCTGCCGCGTCCTAAAACGCCGCTTCCGTGGGTTTATTTACGTTTTCTTTTGCTGGAGCTGATCGATGCGTTGGCGCATGCGCATGCGCGAGATGTGATTCATCGTGATATTAAGCCCAGCAATATTTTGCTCATGCAGGATGACACCTGTACCCGTCTCAAGCTCACTGATTTTGGCATTGCCAAGGCAATGGGGGTTAAGGAGCAGTTCAGCGGTATTGTGGCCGGGACGCCCCGATACATGGCGCCGGAGCAGATTCTCAATCAGACACGGGATCAAGGGCCCTGGACAGATCTGTATTCGCTGGGCTGTCTGGCGTATCAATTTGCGACAGGGAAGCGGATTTTTGCCCATGCCACCGGGACAGATGTGCTGCGCAGCCAGCTTCATGAGAGGCCGGAATCGGTGAGTGCGCCTCACTTGCCGGAAGGGTTTCAGTGCTGGCTCGATCGAATGCTGGCTAAGAAGACCCGGGAGCGGTTTCAGTATGCGGCGGAGGCGGCCTGGGAGTTGGCCTGTTTGCAGGATCCGGAGGTCAGTGATCCCAAAGAAATCGTATCCGCTGCGAATGTTTCAGCAGCTGATATCGTTGCTCAGGAGCTTCAGTCCTGCGAGCACAGTGCGATCAGCGAAGTGAGCGGCAGTTCGAATGTTTTTGACAGCATCTGTGCTGGCCGCAACCTGTCGCACAGAGACGAGCAGGTTGATTTGTCTGAAGCGCTGTTAAACGATGTTGGTGATACGCTTCGCATGGATTCGGCCGACATTGTGCGGGTGATAACGCAGCAGGCGCATAGTGCACAGGCTCGTGTGTCTGCCGATGGGGGTCTGGCGACGCTGGCAGAGGTGTTTCGCAAGAGCAGCCCTTCCTCTTCAGGCGAGTGTTATCAGACCAGTGGCCTGGTGCCAGCACCTGACACCTGGCGGCGTGAGCTAGGCGAAAAATCCTCTGATTCACTTCTTGGTGCGGGGCTTGGCCTGTGGGGCTTGCGTGCGATTCCCATGGTGAATCGCTATGCAGAACGTGACATTATTTATGAGCAGATGCTGGCGGTTCGCCGGGAGCATCGCCCGCGGTGCATCTTCATTGACGGGGCGAGAGGGACTGGCAAGTCTCGTCTTGTGGAGTGGATGTGTCAGCGTGCCCATGAGCTTTCGATAGCGCATACGATCAAGGCGTTGCATTATGCGGATTATCACAGTGCGCCTGGTACAGCGCGTGCCATGATGTATGATCTTGTTTGCCAGAATCTGCCGCGGCATGAGGCGTTGACGCGAGTGAAGCGATTTCTTGCCGAGCATCCGCTTGAGCCTGAGTTTGACGATGCTTTGCCTATTGTCGAGCTCATGCATTTGCAGGATGATCCCGAGTACCCATTGGCGGGTATTCGTTTTAATACTGTCGAGGAACAGTATGCAGTTTTGCATCGCAATTTGATTCGGCGCTGTCAGGATCGTCCTGTGATTCTATGGTTTGACGATGTTCACTATGCCACCAGTTCGCTCGAATTCATTGAGTTCGTGATGACGCATTCCGAGGCTGCAAATTTGCCGCTGCTCATCCTCTGCACCTGTCGTAGTGAGGATCTTGAGGAGGGTTCGCCTCAGGCCAAGGCATTTGAGCGTTTGGTGACGTTGCCGAAGGCGATGCAAATGACCATAGAGCCGCTTGAAAGCGAGGCGCATCTTCAGCTGGTGCGTGAGCTGATTGGTTTGGACGAGCAGCTTTGCCAGCAGGTTGCGCAGCGTACGAGCGGTATGCCTCTGTATGCGATTCAGCTTGTGGGGGATTGGGTCGAGCGAGGTGTTCTCGTGCCTGGCTCGGCTGGCTTTACGGTCAAGGAAGGTGCATCGGAGGAGTTGCCCGATTCCTTGCATGAGCTATGGCTTTCGAGGCTTCGTCTCATTTTCAAGGATTTTAAGCGACAGCAGCTTTCGTGGGAGCAACTTGAGATTGCGGCATGTCTTGGCAATCAGTTCGATGCGGATGAATGGCGCATTGCCTGTGAGACGTCGGAGCTTGGCAGCAACGTGAAGACGCTGGAGCGCATGCTGGAGCATCAGCTCTTTGAAATGCGCTATCCTGTCATACGGTTCAAGCATGACTTGCTGCGTGAATCCCTGACTCGCTATGCCCAGGAGAATAGCCGTTTCAAGCAGCATCACCTGACCTGTGCGGACATGTTGCAGGCCTATTTCTCCGATGCGCTTGTCTTTTATCATGAACGCAGGGCGGATCACCTTTGGGCGGCACAGGCCTATGAGTCAGCCATTGAGCCGTTTTTGCAGGCGGGGATTCTGCGCCGGCTGCGAAGTGAGTATGGCCTTGCGCACAGCCTGTTTCATAAAAGGGAGTTGGCGCTTGATGCCTGCCGGGCCGATGAAAACAGCCCCATTCGAGCATTGGGGTGGATTGCCGAGGCGAACACCTATCTTCAGCAAAGCCAGCTGGATTTGGCTGAGTCGCTCATAGAACGTGCCTGTTCGTTGAGCTCCCAAACGCAATCCCCTGTGGTTCAGGCGTTGGCGTACAAGGAGAAGGGGTTGCTTCTTCAGTACCGGAATGACATTTCCGGCGCGATCGATGCGCTCATGGTATCGCTTTCTTTCTTTAACCAGATCAGCGAACGCCGGCGGGTGGCATATCTCAATGATCGTGCCGAGACATTGTGGCTGATCGGACGTGTGTGTGGCATGCGCCATGAGCTCGATCTGGCACGGACGTATTTGCAGCAGGCTATCGAGATCCAAACCCAGACGCGTGATCAGTTTGGCCTGGCAAGATCTTACAAGGAGCTGTCGAATACGTTTCAGCATGGTGGTTTGTACGAAGAGGCCAGGGTCAATATTGAGTTTGCGCTGAATATTTTTCAGCAGATGGGCTATCGTCTCTATATTGCGCATTGTTTCAATAACATTGGCGAGATTTATCGTCTTGGCTATGGTCAGCCTGACCAGGCAGAGGTGTATTATCGCAATGCCATGGTCACCTATCGCGAGCTCAATGCGATTGAGGGGTGTACGGCGACAATTAACCTCGTGTTGCTGTTGCTTGCGAAGCAGCGTTATACAGAGGCTAAGGCCTATGTTTTGAATCAGATCGAGATCACGGAAAGATCTGGGCAGACGCTTGATCTCAATTGGCTGTATGCTGAGCTTTTGCCGTGCTGTGCCGCAGGATTTGATTGGCCGGCTTTTGACGATACTGTCGTGCGTCTTGAGAAATCGCTCAGGGACAGTATGGTCGTGGATGCGGATATTCTTTATTGCACTGAACTGGCAGCCAATCTTTGTGATCGTTATGCGTCAAAGGAGCAGGGGCGCCTTTGTCGTGAGATTGCGCTTCAGCAGGCGATTCGCCTTAATGATAAGGCTGCCATTGAACGTCTTCAGCGTTAGAGCATTTTTTTGCGGGGGAACTTGTTCCCCCGCACCCCCTGCAATGCTGCGCATTGCTTGTGGGCAGAAGGCGAAGACATCATTATTGGACAGAGTTTGCGACGATTTTTCAGCAGCAAACGGGCAAAAGTGACTGTCCGATCAAGCGTGCTTACCCCAGAGCGACACGCAAACCCCTCCGTCGGCTTTGCCGCCACCTCCCCTGAAAGGCAGGGGGTTCGGGGGAGCAATACCCCCCCGAGGCCGTGTAAGAAAACTAATTCACGGGGCAGGCAGGCACGAATGTCGTGATGGACGTATTGTCACTTTCGTTACACTCGTTATGTACCCCCTTCTTGTTGGGATCGCCGTCGGCAGAGCCATTGACGATGAAGAAGATGTTGCCTGGCATGGCGACGCGGAATGGCGTGCCTCCGCCAATGGGTTGTGCGAATTGATTCCAGGCGAGGGTGACGGATGTTTCTTCGCCGATGCCGAGAGATTTTGTCGTTTTGGCCTGGCCAATGTAAGCGACATCCATGCTGGCGGTTGGTGATTTGACATAGAAGTTGACAATCAGGCCGGCAGGGATGCTCAGGGCGCCGATGTTTTGCACGATGGCTGTCAGGGTGATGATGCTTTCACTGCATCGGCTCAGCGAGCTTTGGAGGGAACCCGGAACGAGATTGGGTGCGTTGAACAGGCCTGTGGTTTGGACATTCTGGCGATAGTTATTGAGGCGCGGGTTTTTCCAGTTTGCTTCTTCGGGTGTGGGAACGGTGCCGTCTTCGTTGATGTTTGTGACATGGTAAGAGTGTTGGTTCCAGATGCGTCTTGTTCGCACCCAATTGTTGAGGGCATCGCGATACACGGTCACGCCTTCGTAAGAGACCATGACGATTTCCGACTTGCCGTCGTTATCGACGTCGACAATGAGGGGATATTCGGTGACGGTATCTGAAGTGCTTGGCGTTTGAAACAGGACTTTTGGACCGCCCATGCCATCGCCTTTGCCGGAATAGATGCGAAGGTATTTTTCGTCGCGGTAGATGACCTCGGCGAGTCCGTCGCCTTCGAAATCAAAGACGCTTGAGCCGGTGCGGCCGCTGCTCCAGTCCTGGGTTGTCAGGTCTTGCCAGAGGATGCTGAGGTCGTTTCGGTATACGATATAGGCCCAGGTCGAGGCCAGACCGATGTCGGGTTTTCCGTCGCCGTCGAAATCGGCGATGACGGGCGGGCCGCCCCATGCATTGCATTGCCATCTGTTAAGCTGGTTGCCTACAGTGCAGTCGGCGGTATTGCCAAGATAGCTCTCGACGCGTGCGCGTTCAACGCTGATGGGTATCTCGGCATGTCGAAGCCGTTCTACACACCATCCAGAAGCTGTGCCACAGCTTGGACTTTTCATGGGTTTCCAGATCGAGATTTCGGCTTTGATTTCTCTGTTTATTTGACTGCGTTCATCGGCAACGCGTACGATTTCCGGCATGCCATCGCCATCAAGATCGGCAACCGCGAAGTGATGGGCAGAACTCGAGAAAGCACTGGAGGAGGCTGGGAAACTTGATGCCGGAATGATGATATTGCAATTATGGTCGTAAATGTTTCGGCTGATAATTTCGGCATAACCATCGCCGTCGAGATCGGCAACGATGACATCATCAAGGTAGTTGTTGCCGTAGGTGGCTGTAAAGGTTGGTTCAAACTGACACTTCCATGTCAGGTCATCTTTGAGGATGCCGCGCGTGGTAATGATCTCAATGCGTCCGTCATTGTCGACGTCGGCAAACGAAGGATGCAGGTCGGTGGCATTGGAGTCGCTGGTCTGGAGATTGGGAACTTCGATTTCTTTTTTGACAACGAGTTCATAGCCGCCGCCAGCTTTGGGAACGAGATTGAGGACGCGGATGAGCTGCTGCGTGCCGGGGGTGACACTTTGACGAGAGCCTACGACGATTTCGGGGTATTGATCGCCGTCGACTTTGGCAGCGCCGAGGTCATTTCGGTGGGCGTAGATGGTGTTATTGGAGCGCGCCAATACGGCGCCTGTGTCGCCGCTCAGCACAACAAGCTCGCCGCGAGTGGTCACAAATACGACATCCGGGATGTCGTTTTCGTCGATCTTGCCATCGCCGTTGTCGTCGGTGAGGTTGATAACGATGGCCGAGCCGAGAACGGCACCTTGCCATTGCCACTGGATTTCGGGTGAAAAAACGCCGACAGGCGGAACATAGATGCAGTGCGTTGGGCTAAGTTGCATATCGACGCACGTGCCTGTCAGTTCCTCACAAAAGTCGGTCAGGGACTTGCATGGTTTTGTATCGGAACAGGCTTCACCGCGAGGGATGCAGGCGTTATTGTAACAAATTTGAGTGGTATTGTTGCAACAACTCTGGGCATTGCCGCTGCCACAGAGCACCTGTGTTTCAGTACATGATTTCAGGCAGATCCTGCGATCTGCATCGCAAAATTCGCCAGCTTCACAGCAGACATCACCGCAGAGCGCACCTTTGCCCATGCCTGCGCAGTCTGCAACACACTGCATGCCGGTGCAGAGCTGATTGGCGCCGCAACAGGTTTGCGACACGCCGCAGGCTTCGCGTCCGTCCTGACAATTTCGAACGCAATGACCACGCGAAGGCTGGCAAGTCTGGTCTGCCTCGCAGCACTCCTCGCCGCATGTTGGGCGATTGTCAGCGCATGCGTTTGCGCAGGCGTTGTAGACATCGTCGCAGAGCTGACCGCTTGTGCAGCACGTTCCTGCGCAGATGGTGTTCGAACAGGTTTGACACTTCCCGGCAGCATCGCAAAAGGCCCCTTCGCCCGTGCAATTGTCTTTGGTACAGACGACAGCTTCCACCCTGCATGTGCCGTCCGCACAGATCTCACCATCCGGGCAGTCCGACTCCGAGTAGCATCGATCATTGATGGGTTTGCGGCAGGTCAAAGTGGCTTCGTCACAAACATAGCTGTTCGCACAGCAGGCTTCGCCGCAAGGTTGAGCGCAGGCGCGAGTATCATCCTCGCAGACACCTTTGACGCAAACCTGGCCGCTGGGGCATCCGCCGGGACAACCCGAACCCGCCACGCCGGCAGAATCATTGCTGCAGCCATACAGGCCCGCAGCACCAAGAAATACCGCACCTATTATGGCCGGAAGACTATTCTTCATTGCATTCTCCCATCAAAAAGCACGTCAACATGGAAACAGAAGGAAAACCATCCTTAGGCAACATTAAACCTGCGTCAATTATGGCAGAGTTTTGCGATTTTTTCGATAGCAATTGTATGTTTGCTGGCTATCTTGGATGTCGCGCTCTATTTGGAGGCGCGATTGCCCCTCCAAATACGAGCGCGGCGCAGGGCTATCTGGACAGGGGGCCAGATACGCCTGCGCACATTTTAGGGTGGCGGCCAGCAGGCCGCAAGCAGGGGCGTACCCCGTTACAGAGTACCCCCCGAGAAGCGGGCGTTGCGGGCCGGCGTTTGAGGCCCGCAAAGGGGGTAGGCGCGTATCGGCATGTAGGGGCGACCGTCCCG
>Ga0209737_10002905_pt1 | contig 11953 bp, 9 predicted proteins | sample TergutCu122P3_FD_187284 | JGI IMG/M metagenome (GOLD analysis project Ga0209737, IMG submission 187284) | Cubitermes ugandensis P3 segment gut microbial communities from Kakamega Forest, Kenya - Cu122 P3 (SPAdes) (version 2) | ecosystem: Host-associated > Arthropoda: Insects > Digestive system >... | reverse complement strand
GAAGAAGACGTAAGAAGCTGCTGGATGACCTTAAGGACAGGAGAGGATACTCTCATTTGAAGGAGAAAGCTCTAGATCGCACTATGTGGAGGCATCGTTTTGGAGGAGGCTTTGGACCTGTCATCAGACAGAATACTGAATGAATGAATGAGTGGACTATAAATCAAGAACATAAGAATTTTATCATTATCTGTTACAGGAAAATATTATGTTGGAGTGTGAAGAAATTATAAGATAAACACTTCATCATGTTCAGGTGTCATTCACAAAGAGAATTCACACATGTTTATATGTTGATGGCAACCATTTTAAACAAACATAAACATGTAATATTCCACTTACTCATCCCCGTGGTCAGCATTTTAAAAACTCAATCTCCTGCCCACCAGAGGAATGCAGGTTTTAATACTTGGTGAGTAACAGCATCACAAACACTAGTCTGGTTATGTATGGAGATTGAGATATGCAGGAAGAATTAGTAAGAGGCTTAAGTCATTATGATGGCTGAGCAATGGAGGTTCAAACATCTGTCATTTAAGCATTTAAATATATGTAAATGCACAGACACATACATACATGTTGGTATATAAGTCTCTTTACTAAGACATGTAACTAAATAAATCTTTCATTATGGTGCTAATATTGTGAGTCTAATAAACAGTAAACTGACCTATACTTCGACTTCAGCATTTCAGCTGAAGAAATTTGGGGGGGGGTGTGCAAATTTGTGTGGCAGCAAGTAAACAATGGAAATTTTTAAAAATAATTCCTTTGATGATAACACTAACTGCCAGTCATAAGTTATTGGAACTCTCTTGATCAACTTCTGCATTATTCTGGTCAGATCTCCACAGCAGCTAACATGAGTGTGGCAAGAGGCCCTTTTCCCTTCTCTGGTCCTACACTAGCCCAGATGATATGCAGGATATGACCTACTTTATTGCTGGTCTGAACTTGTTGTTGGCCTCCTGTCAGGGAATAAATGCTGACATGTCCATCATAGCTGGCACTGGCGATGAGTGCTGGATTTCGCGGGCACCATGAAACATCAAAGTTCCACTGGGTGGCTGTTGAGATATCACACACCACTTCTCCACCAGGTACACTGCTATTTGGGTTCCAGCACAAGATGCGATTGTCCTTACCACAACTCACAAGCAGATCCGGATCTTGGGGGCACCAAGCAATGGACAGCACACCTCTGAATCAAGAGCATTATAAGACTTTCCAGAACACATTTTCTACAAAATGCATCATACCTTGTACACTAACACGTAAAGCAGAGTGACTTCATGCTTCTCATGTGCAGCTAAAAGGTTTAAATTTCCTGTTACTACATCGTAACCTCCATAATTAAATTTTATAATTCTGAAAGTTTAAGTCTTGCAATTCTACACAACTGGCAACAACAATCTAATATGTCATAGCACTAGTACTACAAAAGAAATGCAATGCTTGGCCAACTGGACCATGCACATGAACTGCTGCAAGAATTAAATGCATAACCATTTAGGACAAGTGTGGGGTCCCAAGAAATGTGTAGGGAATGTTCAGAACTATTTATATTTCCTACACTTTCTCAGCTTACAATCACTACTGCAAAAACATAATCTCACTTTATGCTGAACTGCATGATCTGTAACAAACACCACTGATGCCTGACTCATTATCACTATTACCACTGTTACATGCATGTATGTTAGAACAGCTGAACATACATCCCTTTTCATTTCACAAGTCCAACATGGAAAATACAAGAATAAGGAACGAAAATTTTCTTCAAATCTAAGCCACCAGCAAAAAATTTAGAAACCTGACTTTTTCTTCTTCTGTGGATGTATGATGTAAGCATCAACAAACTCCAACTTCCACTACTGCTCTTGCTCATACTGTGAGTGTGTGTCAAATAAATCACAAGATATTCATACACTCAAAGGTATCTTTCTAAAATAAAACACCACTACCTGCCATTCTTTAAAATCAAAAACAACCCACAAAGCATATAAATTTAAAATATATGACTAAAAATCCTTGGAGATATATGGAATAAAAAGCCTCATATCAATACTCTTAACTTGGCATTACTATACAAACAAAATTAAAATGAAAAGTACCAGAGAACACCTGCCACTTCACAGACTACTCCCTTCCTTGTTGCATGCTTTCTTTTGGGTGATTCCCTGGCGTCTGAATTCTGATGCCGGGGAATCACCCAAAAGAAAGCATACAACATTCAGGACATGGCGAAAGTTTGAAATCAAGAATACTCCCTTCCTTTCTCACTCTGTCTTTTGTGCCAGTTAACTCCATGAAGGAAAGTTACTCTTGACAAGATGCAGTTCCTCAGCCAGTCGAGAAACTCCCCACATTTTATGAAACCCGCAGGTTCATTACCACGTGCATGACAGCCCGCCACTTGTGCCTATCTGGAGACAAATCATTCCAGTCCACATCATCCACTTCATTATTATCCTTCCATCTATGTTCAGGTCTTTCAAGTGGTCCAAGAAACCCCTCTCCACCACAGCATGATGGATCCTCAGGTTGTGGATGGAAGACACAGCTTCCAGATATGGAAGGTAGCCAAGAATATATTGAATAAGCAGTCACAGACAGCCGGCGGTTAGGTGTAGGGCTAACAACTCCTTACATTAAAACTTAACATGTCAGAAAATGCTGACCAGGTTCAAAAAAGGCACATGCGGGGAAACAGGCATATTTTTCAACTTTTGTTGCAAACATGCCAAAGAACATACATCTGATATTCATCAGGAGAGATCTTTGCAATGCTAGCTCTCAATGTGTGAATACTCCTCAGGCATAATAACTGTGAATCAACAATCCATTACTAGTTCTGTAAAATCTTCCATAACTTATATCCCATTTCATACAGTAATTACAAAAATTAAGATCATAAGTGATTAAATTCACTACATTCATCACACATTTAATTACCTCTGATGACTTTCCAGCACTTTAAGTGGAGATGTCGCAAATCGTAAATCCCACAGCTGGATAACAGGAGTCTGATCTTCTTCTGATGCCAGACAGAGTTGCGTTGCCACTTCTGGATGCCAAGCCACAACCTTCCATCGAATCTATGCACAACAGCAACATTCTTATGCACTTCCTTGTATTTATTTATCATTCGCTTAATGATTCTGTCAATAGTCTGAACTCTATAGCATCAAACTTTTGAGTGTGGAAAGGAGTATTTAATTATACTATCAATATTGAGGAGTGTTAATGTTGCTGCCAGTAGTGAAGAATAAATAGCACTGAATGACAGGGAAACTGAGGAATGATGAATCAGAAAGGATCTGGAAGTGACTGTGACCTAACTGATGTAATATTCTAGCGTATGTCTTGAGGGACTGAGTAAAACCACAAACACCTCCACCAAGATGGCAGGTGTCATGATCAAAGTTCAAACCAAGTAAGTATATCCTGAATACATCCTACAGCACTGCCACTTAGCTAACCTGTTTGGTACCTAGTGTCCAATAACAGAATCATCAATGAATAACACAACCAGAGGGATGCTTCCTGGATTTGCCTGGGAGTACAAGCAGGTCTCATTTTACACAATTTATTTTTGCATTATTTCACTTTAACATGACTTGAAAATTTACATCACTTTTTGAATTTAAGGGATAACTTTTGGTTCAACATGATTTGGTATAGACAAATTGTGGCCGCAGTCATCTTCTGTAGGAGACTAGCAGACAGTGATGCCACTGACACACCTTCTTTCACATGTATGGAATGAATATGCTGGTGGTGTGATCATGCAGCTCATGCAGTTTCCTCTTCAACAGCAATGGCTTTTCTTACTAACATGAGTGAAAAAAGTAAATCTTCATCACCTAGTGCAAACCAAGTGGAAAGCAGCAAATGAAGAAAAATTAGACAATATTAACTGACTCGTACAAGGTGAATGAATGGTTGACATATGCCATTATGTTAGCCTTGCTTATATTAGCACAAGTTCAATTCATGATAAGGCTGATGGAATTAAAGAAAATGCTAAATCAGGAACTAATGTACTTGTGTAGCAAGACTAACACGGTTCTATCAGAATGAACTGTACTAAAACTATGGATATGAGTCTGTTACACTTTTATTGCATTGGAATTAACTAAATATACTGTACAGAAAAGTATGTATACTGTACATAAATGTATTTATATACTGTATATACAGTACATATATCCCCTATAGGTCCAAATGTCAACTAGTGGTATAATCATATACTACGAAGATCGTTCGGAAAGTAAAGAACGTTTTGCCATACAAAGATATTTATTTATAACAGGAAAGAAACAGAATATGCATGTTTTATGACACACCTTTACCTACTTCTCCACATAGTCACCTTGGACATTGAGGCACTTGTCGTACCGTGACACCAGTTTACTTATTCCCTCCTCATACCAGAAGGCCGCCTGGCTATTTTGTGGTATTGCAAATGTTCGGTGACAATTTTGTACACAACTGTACGAGACACTTCCGGACATTGTTTGTACACTTCGCTAATTGTGAAATGTTGATTCTCTCGAATGATGTGGTTCACCTTTTGCTTCAATGCATCTGTGATGACAGAGGGTCGCCCTGATCTCTCAGCATCATGAACACCTGTTCGCCCATTCCTAAACATTGTGCACCATTTTTGGACACTGGCCACATTCATAACATGTTCGCCATAGACTGCAACAAGTCTTCGGTGAATTTCACTGGGTCTAACGTTTTCCGCCTGCAAAAACCGAATCACACCTCCCACCTCACAGTTGGCGGGATTTGATATCGGCGCGTTCATTGTCACAACCCGTTACTCACAAAGTGAAAAAGTTCACTGCACAAACTGCATCAGGTACTATCTACACTCTACTGAACACACCACATGACTGATCTGGTACAATGAAACAACTGCGCGGGTTGTATGCGCAAACGTTCTTTACTTTCCGAACAACCCTCGTATATAGGATGAGATAGTCAATCCCCTAACCCCACAAAATACACTGTTTTAAATGGAGATTTTGTGTTTGATATGGACGGCATTTTTCAGGAACATAACCGGCGTACAACAAGACCTGCCTGTACCGAACAAATCAATGAAGTTAGAATAACCACTATACAGAATGTGTTTTGAACTTACAACACCCCAGATACAAAGTAGGAGTATGACCCAACTGACTGTGACATTCTGTTCCATCTTGTGGAGGCATAACTGCACACATTCTGAACTGTAGCACTACATGAAGGAGAGTGGACAGCTTCTCACTCTGGCTGCTTACAGATGATACACAAGTGTTACACAGCGTCTAATCAAATTTTCTTTTGTGAACAGATATCAGAACAGTGGTGCACAGCCTTTTTTAACCACAGGCCATTCACACACACACATGAGATTTCGAACATAGTATTCATATACTGAAACAACAAAGTGTTTTCATTTTTTTTTATATATGCATTCGACTGCAGTAGACTGTACAGTCTCTGTACGAAATAAAGCTGATTACTTTATGTCTCTTCCCAACAGGATTTATACGGGCTGATGCTCACTATAATCTCAATGTACTAAAGGTTCCACAGACCATTAGAAATGAGTCAAGGGCCACAAGTGGCCCAAATGCCACAGGATCCTCATCACTGTATTAGAATAACCACAACTAGCAAAAATGTGTTATGGCATGATCTGAAGTTCTCACAGTGGAGTTGCAGAAGATTCAGGTCTTCAGGGATATGATGCTGTGCTGATGGGAAAATAGTTACCAACATTTTGGAGAAGCCTGCAGCCTCCAACTTCAGGGTAATCCAAGAATAGTAAAGCAGATGAACCCAAGAAACATATGAACTCTAGAAACTCTTCTTGTTACTCAATTAAAAAACAGGTATCATTTGCTCTACTTTGAGAATATTAAACATCAAGACACATTATAAAAAAATTCTGAAAACAGGAACAATGTCTATTCCAAAATTCATGTCTACCTATGAGACTACTTCTGTGGCTCCACTTAGCAATTCTTACAGAATGTAGGGTATATACAGTGTTGATGGTAGATAAATTAAGCACTGTGAAATAACTAGGTGGGAACCAAAGTACTTGGAGCAAACCTTGTCCCATTGCTTAGCCCACCACAATTTCCCCACAGACTACCTATAACCCAAAACACCACAATTTAAAATATTTTACAAGGTGCTTTATGTGGCTGCAAACACTGTATGTTTCAAAGACTAAATACGGAAACTTCAGAGCACAAAGGAAAATAGTTTCACATAATATGGTCAAGGGACAGTTCACATACTGCAGATATCCACCATTTTACATGCCAAATAATATTAGGAGGGTAGTGAAAGCATGAAAGTTAAAAAAGGCTGGGCATGCATCTCGGAAAGGGACAGAAGTGAATTTTGTTAGAGGAGTCTTCTGGGAGAGTGATAACATGAATGATAAACATACAGACAGAAGAGTAAATTAATGAAAGAGATCTTGGATGTACAGGCTGGGAGATTTAGACTGCATTAAAGTCATCAAGGATCATGTCCAACAGACATCTTTAGCATAATTGACAGCAAAATTTCAGGCTGTGAACACAGTGAGTTGAATTATATGAAACAACTGGCAGATAATTATGTATAGTGTTTCCATGAAAAGAATCAATGCCAGGTTACTGTGGTCATAATTAAGGATCTAAAGGGAACTGTTTCATGTAATACTTACTCGTGATGTGCTGTCAGTAAGTTTGATAATAGGTTCATTTTTCCTCAAGTCCCACACTACACAGCGAGGTGCAAATGTTGATGCTAAGATATGCTGCACTAAAATACAGGGGGGAAAAAAAAACATTTATTCCTCTGAGCCATTAACAGCAGCAAAGGGAAATAATATCTCCAATTAGATTGATCTTCTAGGTTATGACACTGTTGAGGCTGGTAGATGGTTAGCAAGGTTCTGGAGGAACATGCTGCATCCATCCTCTCAAGAATACATGGTGTCACAACCCAGAAGACAGAATTCAATCTTCACACTTCCAAAAACACTAAATCTCAGAATATCATCATGTATCACACCTACTTTATACTTGCAGCATCCTGGGTTCAAACATATCTCACAGAATGCACACTGTCAAAGAGTTTCCTTGGCTGTCCATAGTCTTGTCAATAAGTGATGTGGCAATTCTTTACAAAAAACCACTACCATATTCTTTCTCAATTCATCATTCATATGGCTTCCACTTACTCTCTACACTAAAATGTCACTCTCATAGCCAGACATCCAAATAAAGCAAGAAAAAAGACACACGAAATGCTCACTAAGTAAAAAAGAATACTTTTCCACAACTCAAATGTTACCCACAAGTAAACTGCAAGTGCTGAACTTTAAAACTTAAACAGAAAATTGTTGTGATGTTTCAAACATTATTCATCTTCTGAAACCTTAAGTTCAACTAAACACAATATGTGAATACAGTTCCTACATCACGGAAAATACTGTGTGTCTGCAGTACAAAGAACAATCAGTTAATGTTATGAAAATATCACCACTGACAGTGAGAATCATACAAAACCCATAAATACATTCTGTAGGCAAATGCAGGGCTTTTTAAAGTTAAAACAGGTGGTGCACATAGTAATCACCTATGTTAAAGAATTAAGGGAGAAACAAGAATTTTATCAAATAGTTTGATCAGAAAACCTCCCGAAGAAAATCCCTTGAGGGACACAGACAAAGATATGATAACATTCAAATATATCTTGATGAAAATGGGTGACTAGTTGAACTGGTTCATTATAAAGCCCAGTGGTGGCATTACAGATCCTGAGAAAACTTCTTAACCAGCCAAGTAGTTATCAATTACTCAAAGACTCTGAGCTGTGTAGTCCAGAAAAAAAGAGAGACTGAAAAGCTTAAGTGAACAAAGTTTACCAGTGCCTTGGTAGGTTATCAGTGCACAATAAACTGAACTTTGCCCTTAAAAAGATCACTGAACTGCACTGATTTACAGTGGAATAACAACTGCACCAGCAAAACAGTAACACTACACTGTTAAATACTTGGTTGCACATTGTATGTATGAGTCCACAACACTGATACTGTTAAATTCTTAGCAGCAAGAGAACTTTCTCCTCTGTGTCATATTCATTCCAGCTCTTGGGACCACCTAGTCTGCTAAGGGGTACTGGAAATGGAGGTTCTTTCTATGGGAGTAAAATGGCTGTCACTGAACATTCTCTCTGTCTAATTCCACTTTAAAGCATGTGTGGATACCCACATCCAAGCATGTATGGACACCAACATCGAAAACTCCTACACCCCTTCAGCTACTCGTAGTCTGTAAAAAACAAAACTGGGGTGCCCTGGAAGTCTTACGTTTAACATACAACTTGAGCTCCTTGTGTGATAAGTCCCAAGCACTGCCACTAATAAAAAGCAATGAACATACTGGAGCTGGCACAGGAGCGACTATCACAGGCTGCAGAGTGATGGAGTCAGACACAGCTGTTATCTTGTAGCCACGTCATTCCCCAAAGACTAGACCAGCTTTTTAGATATGATGCTTCAAAATGAAATATCTCAACATCTGCCCTGTGCATGTGCATGTGTGAGCGCACGTGTGTGTGTGTGTGTGTGTGTGTAGGGCCAGGGGGTTGAAAAGGATCATCTCCCCAGCATCTCGGAAGTGGAATCAACAAGGTTCCAATATGACAAAAGGTTATACATATCTTAATTTCATGAATCCCATTGTGTTGGAGACATAAATAATGAGCAAATTAACAACCATCAAAACACAACTTTATAAAATAACTTAATCAGCTACATGTTTCAACCCTCGAGGGTTCATCGTCAGGCTGATGCTAAAACATATTAGGAAATGTACATAATATGCATGTATATAAAAAAGGAAACATGAGAACAGTGTTACAAATAAAAATAAAATTCACAAAAAAATTCCACAAAAGCATATATTACACTTTTTTAGGCAAAGCATTAACGTTGTGTTTTAAGTACATTAGTAAATACAATAAATATAAACCAAGTCAATATACAACTTTATTTGTAATTAACCATCAGCAACAAAGTTGTGTACAGACTTGATTTATATTTATTTTGTTTACTAGTATGTTATTACATATTTCACAAACCTAATCACAGGAGACTGAGTCATGTTAATATAACTATTACATCTGCTGTGTAGGCAAAATGGTGATATAACCACAAAACAAGGAAAATTAAACTCTGGGCTCATTACTATAGCACTCTAACAGGACTTGTTCCTTGTCTGATCAAAACATACTTACTTACTCACGCCATGGAGCAGACTCCTTCTTGAGAAGCTAACTGGTTCTGCAGCTAGTCAAGAAATTCCCCGCATTTTTGGAACCTGAAGGTTCATCACCGTACTCACATGTGCCTGCCAACTGTCCCTATCCTGAGCCAACTCCATCCAGTCCCCACAACCCCCTCCCACTTCCTGAAGATCCATCTTAATATTATCCTCCCATCTGCGCCTGGGTCTCCCCAGTGGTCTCTTTCCCTCAGGTTTTCTGATCAAAACATAACATTCTAAAAATGTGACATGTTTGATTTTGGTTGCACACACATGACATTCAGCAAACCTGAAACCAGCTAACCAACTATAATACTACATACCTTGTCTATTCCAAGAAATCCATAATACATCATCAGCAGGCTGGGACTTCGAACCTGGCAGCATCGGCGTATCCGTATTGTTCAAGTCCCATATGAGAATGTCAGATTCCGATGCCCCAGTTGCAAACAGATTTGCCTGCAATAAATACACATTTATACCTAACATAAATTTTCCTCTGTTAAAAGCCTCCAGATATAAACTCATAATGTGATGCAATGTTCAGCAGATGTTCATTGGCATAAGAAGTCTCTTACACTGTAATGACACAACAATGGAGGCAGCATGTAAAATTAACTCACTATGATACATGTGTAGAATTTAAACTGTTACACTCCTCTGTACTGAGAAACATTTTATTCAAGGAATGTAAATCAATGCATACTTTTCAACCATCAGAAAATGACTAACAAATTTTATTTTGATACATACTCTGTGCATTATTCAAATATTTACAACAACACTACCCACAAATTTACACAAGTATATTGAAATTTGATCATATACACAATAAACTCCTTCAGGTTGATTTGCCATGCCATTTATTATCAAGACACTCTTGGATGGTGAATACTAAGTGAAACCTTCTGCACAAACTATCCAATCAAATACGAACACATTCTTGTCAGTAATAACTTATATTTATGTATTTCTAAAACTATGGGTTCCTATGATTATCTTTTTTACAACTGCTGTTTGGTTCTGATACTTTTACAATTTCATTTCATACTTTTTAATGTAATGAACCTTAGAATTTTACATCCCTGAAGATGGCCACTTAACATGTAGTAGTTCAATGTATATATAAACTAATTTCATTTGCTGCTACTATGACAAATTATTATTCAAGCACCTAAAACACTTCTGAGGGCACTTCCACTTATCAATCCCTACTTTTGAATCAACTATTTCTGCATAATGTTGTACTCTGATCAGTAATGCATGTTGCAGTCCAAAATACAACTTTACCAACTACAATCACAATAAAAAAAACACTAAGCATTTCAACAAAATTGTGTCATCTTCAGGGATGTAGGCAACACTGTTGCTGCACTGCACTTATATTATACAGCAGGTCCTTGTTATCCACGTCCCTGTCATGACTTTCCATGCACATCCTACGCCACAGTGATGAAAAAATATGTAAAAATTCTCCGCACTTCCAAGGATCACATCCACGGACCATTATTTTTCAACACAAAACAGTGGAATTACAAAACTATACAGAAAAATTTCCTGCCCTCAATGCGCTCAAATCTGTGGAGCACAAGTCTGCCAGCAAAAAAACATTTTTAATATCAGATCCCTCCACCATTTTTTGCAATTCTACTGCGCATAACTCAAGCTCTTCAGCACCACAACTTCTGAACAGCCAACAAGATACAGTTCACAAAGGTGAGTAACCACTAAAACACTGGCTGTTCATCATCATCGTCATCATTAAAATGGAAACCACACACCAATAAATCACACTTCTCAAACTTTTATCTCAGTTAATTCTTTGTTAAAACATGACTCCATTGACATTTGTTCTGTGGTGCCCTCTGTTAACAAAAGACAAATATTTACACACATTGTCCAGGAAATACACAATACAACAGACTTCTGATAGCCCGGACTGTCAGAAGCATCTATAAAAGCCTCTAATTTCTTTGTCAATTTCAGTGTTACATACTTTCTTTGTCTCACACCTTTACTAACAATAGCACCTTCATTCACCTTTCATGCCAATATTACAGTAATATGGAAAAGAACAATAATAATTTCAGCTGAGCACAACTATTTCCTTGATTAAAAAACTAGGTGTTTTGACTAAATACAAGCCATCTTCAGGTTGTAAAGTTATTTAAAAAGGTATTACAAAAAATTGTATAATTTAATAAAATCTCATACAAAATCAAACATGAGCTCATACTGTTATACAGCATAGATAATACTGTTCATTAAATAGCCCTAGGTAGCTTTAAGTCTCATTAATGATTCATTAAGAAAAATTAAATTAAAATTAAATTAAATTTAATATAGAGGCAGAGTGGATTCTTGGCTGAGTTGTTCTAATGTCCATAGAGATTATGATCAAGCAGTCTGTTCTAGTTGTGAGAAGTTGTGTTTACATAGGCAGCTTTCAGTTTTATAGTGTGTTGGTCATTCGTATTACGGGGATAAATTATCTGTTTACAAAGTATGTCAATGTGATTATTACATATGACACCTTCACTTTTTGTGGTATAATGGCTATAGATACACTATTTTTGGAGTTCTACCATGTACATCTAATTTCTTGTGTGCCCATTTGCCAACTG
>Ga0209737_10002904_pt1 | contig 11957 bp, 13 predicted proteins | sample TergutCu122P3_FD_187284 | JGI IMG/M metagenome (GOLD analysis project Ga0209737, IMG submission 187284) | Cubitermes ugandensis P3 segment gut microbial communities from Kakamega Forest, Kenya - Cu122 P3 (SPAdes) (version 2) | ecosystem: Host-associated > Arthropoda: Insects > Digestive system... | reverse complement strand
GTCAATACTTGTCTGTACAGGTGAAGATATTGCGGACGCTGTTAATGCCGAGATTGAACGGCAAATTGTAACGCTTTCACGCAAGGAGATTATCGAACAGTCTCTGCGTGATTACGGTGCGGCTATTATCACGGACAGCCGTGAAGACGCAGTTGAACTGGCGAATAAACTTGCTCCCGAACACCTTGAAGTGCTTATGGCCAATCCGTTTGAACTGCTCGGCAGTCTTGACAATGCGGGCTCAATTTTCCTTGGGAATTACTCGTCCGAACCTTTGGGCGACTATTATGCAGGGCTTAACCATGTGCTTCCGACGTCGGGGACGGCGCGTTTCTTTTCTCCTCTCGGCGTTTCGGATTTTACAAAGAAAATCAGCTATGTTTACTATACAAAAGACGCTTTGGAAGAGGCCAAAGACGATATAGTACTGATTGCAGAGCGTGAGGGCTTGACTGCTCATGCGAATGCGGTTTCTGTGAGGTTTGCGGGGGCTGAAAATGAGCTGGGAGAATAATGTCAGAAGAGTTACCCCGTATATCCCCGGTGAACAGCCTAAAGTTAATGGTATAATCAAGCTTAACACGAATGAAAACCCCTATCCGCCGTCGCCTAAGGTACAGGAAGTCTTAAAGAATTTCGATTACTCGAAATTAACGCTGTATCCCGACCCGAACTGTACGAAACTCGTAGAAGCGATTGTGGATTATCACAGCCTCAGACCAGGGCAGGTATTTGTCGGTGTTGGTTCTGACGATGTTATTTCAACGGCTTTTATGGCGTTCTTCAATAACACGGACGATGAACATCCAATCCTTTTCCCTGATGTTACCTATTCTTTTTACAAGGTATGGGCTGATGTTCATAATGTTAAGTATAAGGAAATTCCTCTTAATGAAGATTTTTTAATGTATGATAACTGTGATGAGTACTTTAAGTCTAATAGGGGAATTATTTTTCCTAACCCTAATGCTCCAACAGGTCGTCCTGTAGTTTTAAAATGCATTGAAGAAATAGTTTCAAATAATCCTAATTCTGTTGTTATCATTGATGAAGCTTATATTGATTTCGTTACCAACTATAGCCCTGATAATTTCGGGACTTGTTTAGATATGATAAACAATTATGATAATCTGCTTGTTGTCAGAACATTTTCAAAATCACGTTCTATGGCGGGGATGCGTATCGGTTATGCTGTCGGCAGTGAGAAGCTAATTAAATATCTCAATGATGTTAAGTTTTCAATTAACTCGTACACAATGAGTAATTTGGCTTTGGAATGCGGTGTTGCGTCAATAGAGGATGATAATTATTTTAATGAGCAAATAAAAAGAATATGCAAGACACGTAGTAATACTGTCGCAAGACTGCAAGATTTAGGCTTTTCAATTCCAAGGTCGTGGGCAAACTTTGTTTTTGCAAAATGCCCAAAGACAGAAAATTGTCTTGAAGGTTCAGAGGGAATTTATATCTTTAATGCACTAAAAAAACGCAAGATCTATGTACGTCACTGGAATGAGCCGAAAATCAAGGACTATCTCCGAATTACAATAGGCACAGATGAACAGATGAACGCCCTAATTTCCGCACTGGAGGAGATTTTAAAATGATTAGAGAATCTGCCGTTGAACGCAATACTAAGGAAACACAAATAAAAGCGACCGTTACTCTAGACAGCCTTGGCACTGCTAAAATTGCGACAGGCATAGGTTTTTTTGACCATATGCTCACGGCGTTGTCCGTTCACAGCGGGATTAGCATGGATATTAAGGTCAGCGGCGACTTGTACGTTGACGCACACCATACCGTCGAGGACACGGGCATAGTACTCGGGCAGGCTCTTGCACGTGCTTTGGGCGATAAATCGGGGATTATGCGTTACGGAACGGCTCATATCCCCATGGACGAAGCACTCGCATTCACGAGCCTTGATATAAGCAACCGCCCGTTTCTCGTGTTTAACGCAGAGTTTAAGAACGACATGATTGGCGCGTTTGACGCCTGTCTTACGGAGGAGTTTTTCCGTGCGTTCGCTTTTAATGCGGGAATAACCCTGCATATAAATCTGCTTTACGGTGCAAATGACCACCATAAGTGCGAAGCGATTTTTAAATCGACTGCACACGCGCTTAAACAGGCGGTCAAGGAGAGCGGTAAGGCTACTCTTTCTACTAAAGGAGTTTTGTAAATGATTGCCGTAATAGATTATGGCGCAGGCAATATATTCAGCGTTAAAAACACTCTTGACTATCTCGGTATAGAGAGCAAACTGACTTCCGATACCGACGAAATCCACAGTGCCGATAAGCTCATTCTGCCTGGTGTAGGGGCTTTCCCCGAGGCTATGCGAATGCTTTCGGAGCGTGGATTGGTTGAGGTTATCAAAGAAGAAGCTCAGAAAAAGCCTCTGCTGGGTATATGTCTGGGTATGCAGATGCTTTTTGACAGGAGTTATGAATTTGAAGAATGTGACGGATTAGGATTGATACACGGCGAAGTGATTAAGATGGAATCCGACACATTGGCGATACCTCATATGGGCTGGAATAAGCTTGAGTATAACAGGCATTGCAGGCTTACCGACGGATTGGGTGATGACGCCCATGTCTATTTCGTTCACTCGTACAAGGCTGACTGCGGAAATGACAGCATATCGGCGTTTTGCGAATACGGCGGGGTAGTCCCTGCAATCGTTCACGACGGCGGCTTCGTCTACGGAGTACAGTTCCACCCTGAAAAGAGCGGCAAAGTCGGGTTGCAGATATTACGGAATTTCTGTGATATTTTGTCAATGCCGTCAACTTAAGGTTTTTCTTGTTTCTTCCGCCGGTCAAGGGGCGAAGCCCCTTGAAACCCCATATATGCTTAAGTTGACGGCATTGGATATTTTGTAACTATTCAGCTGTTTTAATGATTTCCGTTGTTTTGCACAAAAATCGGGAAGGGGTTTCGGGGACAGAGTCCCCGAGAAGCGGGGCTACCGCCCCGCAACCCCGTATTTTCGGTGTTGATTGCAGTTGATAAGAAATATTTTTTGTGCATTATGCAATATACTGAATAGTTACGATATTTTAAGATGAAAGGGCAGTTCATAAATTATGATTATTTTACCTGCAATAGACATTAAGGACGGCAACTGCGTCCGTCTGTATAAAGGCGATTTCAGCACCGTTGAAAAGGTTGCGGCGGATTATATGGAAACCGCCCGCAGTTTTGAACAGGCGGGGGCGGAATGGATACACATGGTTGACCTTGACGGCGCAAAAGAGGGCAGGCCGGTGAACACGGAGATTTACAGGAATGTCGCTTCAAAAACAGGGCTGAAAGTCGAAGTCGGCGGCGGCATCCGCAACATGGAGACGGTTGAGGAATACCTTAAAATGGGTATTTCCCGCGTAATCCTCGGTTCTGTTGCGTTGAAAAATCCTGAACTTGTAAAGCAGTCTGTCAGGGAATACGGAAGCGAGAAAATCGTTGTCGGGATTGACTCGATGAACGGCATGGTTGCGACCGAGGGATGGCTTGAGACGTCCGATACCGATTACATCACGCTTACAAAGATGATGATGAACGTTGGCGTTAGGTACTTCGTTGTGACGGATATAGCCAAAGACGGCACGCTTACGGGCGTAAACACTCAGCAACTCGGCGATTTGCAGAAATCGGCAGGCAGTGCCTGCAATATCATTGCGAGCGGCGGAGTTCATACAATTGAGGATATAAAGGCGTGTAAGGCGATGGGGCTTTACGGCGTTATATGTGGGAAATCTATATACAAGGGTACGCTTGATTTGGCTGAAGCGGTAAATTTAAGTAAGGAGTAAGAATATGTTAGCAAAAAGAATAATCCCTTGTCTTGATACAAGGAACGGAAAGCTCGTTAAGGGCGTAAAATTTGAGGGCGTCAAGGACATCGGCGACCCTGTGGAGTACGCGAAAATCTACAACGAACAGGGTGCGGACGAAATTGTTTTCTACGATATAACTGCGTCCCACGAGGGCAGGGGCGTGTTCCTTGACGTTGTCCGTGAAACGGCTAAACAGGTGTTCGTTCCTCTGACAGTCGGCGGAGGTATAAGTTCGGTCGAAGACATCCGTGAAATTCTCAGGGCTGGGGCGGATAAAATCTCAATCAACTCACAGGCTGTGAAAAATCCTCAGCTTATCAAAGACGGCGCGGATATTTTCGGCTCGCAGTGTATCTGCGTCGGGATTGACGCTAAGAAAGTTGCCGAGGGCAAGTGGAGCGTTTTCATCAACGGTGCAAGAATTGATATGGGTATAGACCTGATTGAATGGGTAAAAAAGGTTGAGGAACTCGGTGCGGGTGAAATCTGCCTTAATTCGATTGACGCCGACGGCACTAAAGACGGCTTTGACATTGATATGCTCAAGGCTGTTTGCGACGCGGTTAAAATTCCTGTAATCGCAAGCGGCGGTGCGGGCAAGCTAGAAGACTTCTCCGAGGTTTTTGCTAAGACAGGGGCTTCTGCGGCTCTTGCGGCTTCGCTTTTCCATTTCAAGGAGTTGACTGTCGGCGAAATTAAAGACCACTTACGCAGAGAGGGCGTTCCGCTGCGATGAACATAGACAAATACTTTCAGAAGAGCGAACTGATTCCTGCAATTGTTCAGGCTCACGATACCAAAGAAGTTCTCATGCTTGCTTACATGAACCGTGAGAGTTTGCAAAAGACGCTTGAAACAGGCTACACATGGTTTTGGAGCCGCTCACGTCAGGAGCTATGGCACAAGGGTGCGACGTCGGGGCATTTGCAGAAAGTCGTGTCTATACTGGGTGACTGCGATGACGACACGCTCCTCGTGAGCGTCGAGCAGACGGGCGTTGCCTGCCATACGGGCAGTTTGACTTGTTTCTTTAATAAAATTGTGTGAGGTAAAACATGAACGCATTGATGGATTTATACAACGTAGTAATGAGCCGTAAGACCGATTACGAAAATTCGGCGGATTTAAGCCTTGATGAAATCAAGAAAAAATCCTATACCTGTTACCTCTTTTCGCAGGGGCAGGATAAGATACTCAAAAAATGCGGCGAGGAATGTTCAGAGATGATTATTGCCGCCAAGAATGACGACAATGTTGAGTTGAAGAATGAAATTGCCGACCTTTTCTATCATGTAATGGTTCTCTGCGGTGAAAAGGGACTTGATTTTGCCGACGTTGAAGAAGTTCTTGCGGAAAGAAGCCAAAAAATAGGCAATCTTAAAAATTTCAAGAATACAGATAAAAATTCTTAATTATTTGTCACAATCTGACCTTCTCCTGAATATGATGTAAGTGTAGTCCTAATATTATTTTGCGGAATAATATAATATCATTTTTAGGAGGATTTTATGAACGATAATTTTTGTGCGGTTGTTAACCGTGACGAACATGTACCTATGAAAATTAACCGTGTTTTTGACAGTTGCTGTGATAGGGAATGTCTGAAAAATATTCCTGTCATTCTTAACGGCGATTTGCCTAACAACATAAATCTTGTTAAGGCAAGATGTGTTACGGTCTCAGATGTTAACATAGACGTTGAACCAGTTCCGTTCAACAAAGGATATTTCTCGGTTGAAATTACTTACACTTTTGATGTTGAAATTTTGGCGTATGAGAGAGCCAGCGATACTCCAAGACATATCAAGGGCATTGCCTATGAGACAAGGAGCAGTATACTTTTCGGCGGCGAGTCAGGCGTTAAAACCTTTACGAGCACTGGAAAGAGTACCGCAACCGTCGATACAGGCACTTGCGGTTCTGTCAGCCTTCCGATTGCAAGAGTTTCTGTTGTGGAACCGATAGTGCTTGACGCAAAAATCGGTACGGTTACGGCAACTTCTTCATGCTGCTGCGACTTCGACCCAAGAGATTTAGGTTCAAAGCGTACTGTTCTGCTTACGTTGGGACTGTTTTCCGTTGTGGAACTTACAAGACCAGTCACAATGATGGTGCTTGCAGGCGATTATGCCGTTCCGAAAAGAGAATGCACACAGAACAAGGGCACCGACTCGCCTTGCGATATTTTCGACAGAATAAAGTTCCCTATCGAGGATTTTTCACCGTCCGCCATTGACGCAATAGATTTTTCATCATGCAAATGCGGATGCAACGAATGTAAATGCGATTAACGGAGTTTAGGCTGTTTAAATTATTACTCCGCAACAAAACGCTTGCGTTTTGGCAGAGTAATACTTGCGGATTAATACATGCAACCTTAAAATAATAGTAACTATTCAGTTATTTTAAAGATTTTCGTTGTTTTGCACAAAAATCGGGAAGGGGTTTCGGGGACAGAGTCCCCGAAAAGCGGGGCTACCGCCCCGCAACCCCGTATTTTCGGTGTTGATTTCAGTTGATAAAAAATATTTTTTGTGCATTATGCAATATACTGAATAGTTACAAATAATAAGATTAACAGGTTTACCGCCGAATTGCGGAGGCGACCCTAAGCGGTCGCCCCTACAGTTCAAATTATTGTTCGACGGTACCTAAATAGGAGTACCGAAATGAAGATAATGGCAATGCGTCACGGGCAAACCGACTGGAATGCACAGGACAGAATTCAGGGAAAAACCGATATTCCGCTGAATGAAACAGGCAGAGAACAGGCTCGAAGGGCGGCGGAATTATTATGCACTGAGGAGAAAATCGACGTCATTATCAGTTCCCCTCTTGTCCGTGCAAAAGAGACGGCAAAAGCTGTGGCGGACAGGCTGGGACTTGAAGTGTTTACGGCAGATGCGCTGATTGAACGTGATTTCGGTGATTATGAGGGCAAACAGTTTCATGAAATTGGCTGTTCAATAAAAGCCCTCCGCCGTTATACGGACAACCTGCCAATCCAAAACGGTGAAACAATCCGTGAAGTTGCGGAACGGGTCTTTGCTTTTTTGGATAAAACCGTATCCGAATATAGCGACAAAACATTGCTGCTTGTTACGCACGGTCATGTACTAAGACCGATTTCTTGGTATTTTGAAGGTATTCCGAACAATGGGGAAGAAAAGGATATACTTAACGAAAATTGCGTTATACATAGATATGAAAAATAGAAAACAAAGGCGTGCGGATTTCCGCACGCCTTTGTTTTTACTGTTCGCCGTTAATGATACGCTGAATACGCTCATGCCAGTACATGAATGACGGTGAATTGGATATATTCTTTTCCTGAACGATTCGTCCTGCATATTCGCCGTTCTGCAACATGTAATAATTGAGTTCGTCCTTGGGGATAAATTCCAAAGTATACACGTCATCGCTGTCGTTCGACGTAATCCTAATTGAAATATCCGGGTCGCCGCTAGGTACAGCGTCAACGTCGACACTGCTGTAAACGAGGTATTCAAGACCTGTCAGAAAGCCGTCGATAGCTTCTTCGGCACTCTTGCCGAGCTTGTCAATTCTGCTGCCGTTCAGGCTGTATTCGCCTTTTTCCTTATCAACGTCATATGATATTTCCTCACCATGGTAATTAATATCAATTTTTGAAACTTTTGATATATCCAGATTGTGAACCCTGTCAACAAGATAACGCATTACATCATCCTCAATAAAATCGAGGTCGTATGTGTAAAACAGCCCGACAAGTCCCGTTTCAACATCAAGCACATGGGTATACGTTGAAGCGTCGCCGTAATAGCTGAACAAAAGATGCTGGGTTTTTCCGCCCTCGCCGCTTATAATAACTTCAGCAACAGGTTTGTCAAATCCGTATTTTGTCATATCGGTGAGCTTCGTCTCAAGGAGTCCCTGCCGCCTTTGACGTGTAAGCATAGCAATTGTGGTATTTGTTCTTGGAAAATTGGTTTGCAGACCGTCGTACTTTCCGACAACTTTAAACTGATTGTTTGGATTCCTCTCAAATGTATACGCTTCTTTGCCGTCCTTGATAAGGGTATATTTAACAATATCGCTTTCGTTAATTCTCGTCATGAAGACTGACTCAATCATTGCTCGGCTCGCCTGAAGAACACTGCCGCGGTCTGATGGAACGCCGTAGACATTGTTGCTGCCTTCCTTCATGAAGTAATACACGTCATAAGTCGGAGAAGGTTTGCTGCTTACATAAATCTTGTAAGTATTCTGTTCATCGTAACATGTAACAGTAATTGGTTCGTCAAGATAGTAAACAGCCTTTTCTTCAGCGGTGTTTGCCGTTCCGTAGATTTTTGTCGCCGTCAGTTCCGACATATAATAAATCAAATTGATGTAATAATCGCCGCTGATATTGAATCCCTCAATGTTCTGCATATACCAGTAGCCGTCAATGCATTCAGCTATGAATTCTCCGTCCGCACAGTTAATGTCAACCCTGTAAACAGACTCTCTGTCGAACGAGAAAATTTCCAAAGGGTCAACCTTGTTTTCATCCTGTTTGTTAATGAACAGATAAAGTCCGAATGAACCGATTGCCAAAAGTATAACGAGCGCTGAGATAACTAAAGTTTTCCTGTTCATTAGCTTCCACGTCTCCTCCACCATATTAATGCGCCAATCAAGGCAACTGCACAGGGTGCGGCATACAGTATTACCATAGCTTGGTTAGCATCTTTGGATGATGTAAAACGCATATAATCATACGCCCTTGCCTTATCGGCGATATTAACATTAATGTCGCTGTTATACATCCATGTAATTGTCGTGAATACGAGAAAAGTAGGGAGAGTTGTGATACCCGAAAGCATGAGTTCGTTGTTAATGAATTCCGAGTTTCCGAATACTGCGAGTTTAGCTTCCGTCTCTTTTTCATATGAACACATACCGAGGTCAAACCCTTCGGGAGCAACAACATTATCCACATCGGTAACGTCCTTGCTGACTCCGCCGTATACCTCGCTCATCGCGGTATATGCTCCGTCCCACTGAGTAGTCCTCATAATCGAGTCTATAACATGAGTTTCGGACATATATCCTTTCGCACTGAGTTGGAAGCTCCTGGATTCCGGCATATATGAAAAATAACTTCCGCTTTCGCTCAGTCTTTGAATCTCTGACGTAAGGTCAAACATTGCGGTATCTCTTGGCGACGGGTATTCAACCCACGGAATATAAGGGTCGCCGTATCTGAGTTTTTCGTTTTGCTCTTTAATCCTGTTGTAGTCCATTTTGATACCGAAACGTCCGATTACTTCTTCTATATTGTAATAAGCCATTTTTTGAGCGTTCGGCGGCATAAAGAACGTCATATTTCCGCCCCTGTCGGCAAAGTCCATAAGCTTATTCTTTTCGCCAGCTGTAATATCAGTCAAAGGTCCGACAAGATAAACAATTTCTGCGTCATCAGGAACAGCCTCGGCTTCTTCAAGGTTCAGCTCCTCCATGTGATAGTTTACGTTGAGCAGTCTGGACTGGAAAATGTCGTAAGATTTATCGCTGTTAGCGTTAAGCATCTGCTGTTCGCCGTGCCCTGTAAGATAGTATACTTTAGCTGTTTCATCTTCCGTAACGGTCTTAATAGCCCCCGCGATAAGCCGTTCGCCAGCGTAGTCCTGTCCGCCGTTCTTGCTGGGGGTAACAACCGTGTTAATGCTGATTTTATGTGACAGTTCGCCGCACTTTACGATTATTGTATAATCTTGCAATATATATAATCCGTTGGCATTGATTTTTTCCGCAAGTGCCGGATTTGCATTGGCGTCAAAGCAGGTTACGGTGATATTGTCGTATTTGTCATATTGTTTAAGCCCGTAATAAAGCGGGAGCAACTCGTTTCTGGTGAGCAGGTCGTCAAGCGATTTCATGCCGTCCCTGACGAGATAAATCTCAATCTGTCTGTCTTTAACGCTGTCAAGGAGGGCGATTGATTCTTTGCCGAGAGAGTAGTATCCTGCGGGCGTAGTGTCATAACGAATGTCAAGAGGGTGCACCAAAAGATTAATTGGGATTACGATTATAACAATTGCAATGCAAAGTATAATTGCGAGAACTCCGGAGAAATCTAACGATTTTTTCTTTTTTTCCATTTTTATGCTCCTTTCCTATGCTCTTGTCCAACGTCTTTTTTCGATAGCGATAATCGTCCATACAAGGAATACAACCGTTACCGACAGGAAGAAGACAATGTCAGAGAGTCGCACAAGACCCTGTGCAAAAAACTGGAATTTTGGCTGGGCTGAGAACCAAATGATTATTCTCTGGAAATTCGGATACGCTCCTGCAAAAGCACTGTGTGCAATTTTATCAACGGCAAGCAACGCAAGCATTGCGATTTCCGCCGTTATTGCGGCTACAATCGAGTTATCCGTCAGCGCAGAGAAAAACATACCGATTGCAAGACACATCATGCCCCAAAGGAAGAAACCGATATAGGCGGCAATAAGGCTGGATACAACAACGTCTCCGAATTTATGGGTTATATAAGGAAAAACCGTCGTTGCAGCAAGCATCGTAAAGAGTACCGTAATGAGTGCGGCGAATTTTGACAGAACAATTTTAAAAACGTTAAGCGGCGACGTCATGAGCAGAACTTCGGTGTTAAATTTTCTCTCGTCCGCAAAACTTCTCATCGTGAGAATCGGGATAAAAAATGCGAGATAGAAAATATAGTTATAAAACTCGTTCGGATAGGAAAACATATAGGTAGCCGATGTTGCGAGCTTTGAGATACCGTCGCTGAGAGTAGAGGTGAACAGAAACATAAACGCTGCGGTTATAGCATAGACAAACGGTGTAAGAAAGTAGGAGTTAAGCTCTTTTTTATAAAGTGGAAACATTACTTTTTCTCCTCCTTTTCATTTTTCTGTGTTTCATCGGATGCTTCTTCCATTTCCGCAACCAGTTCTTTAAGCGAACCTTTTTTCTGAGACTGATTAATAAGCTTGATGAATAGGTCCTCAAGATTAGGCTTCTCCATGAATATTTCGGAAATAGACATATTTTCGGCAAGCAGGGCGGACATAACGGCGTTGCGTATTTCATCAGGGGTCTTGCCCTGTGATTCGTTCAATACAACACGGTATGTGTTAACGTCTTCCGATACATTAGTAACGCTGTCGATTTTTCTGACGCCTTCGACCGCTTTAATGAGCTTTTTAATCTTAGCGGCGTCGCCCTTAACCTTGATTACAAGCGTCTGCGTAACTTTAAGGTTCTTCTCAAGATTTTCGATTGTGTCAACGGCCTTGATATCGCCTTTATTGATGATAACAACTCTGTCGCATACAGCACTGACTTCGCTGAGTATATGAGAACTGAAAATAATAGAATGGTCTTTTTTAAGTTCAAGAATAGTGTTGCGGACTTCCTTTACCTGTTCGGGGTCAAGACCGACGGTGGGCTCGTCCAAAATGAGAAATTTAGGATTGCCGAGAAGAGCCTGTGCGAACCCTACACGTTGTTTATAACCCTTTGACAGATTACGGATAAGACGTTTCTGGACATCGACAATGCGAAGCTTTTCGAGAACCCTGTCTATTTCGCTTTTGCGTTTTGAAAGCGGTATACCTTTAATACCTGCACAGAATGTAAGATACTCACGCACCTTCATGTCGGGATAAACAGGCGGCAGTTCGGGAAGATAGCCGATACATTTCTTTGCGGCGTGCGGATTTGTTACAATATCGTTGCCGAAAATAGAGATTTTCCCCCTTGTCATAGGGAGATAACCTGAAATCATATTCATTGTTGTCGATTTTCCCGCACCGTTAGGACCTAAAAATCCGAGTATTTCGTTATCATTAATAGTGAAACTTATATTGTTGACGGCACGGTTCTTACCGTAATACTTGGTAAGATTTTCTATTGTAATCATAAGGTAATCCTTTCAACATTCTAATCGTAATAAATTAATTATCGCACATAATTATGTGTATAGCGTGAACTCATTGTGTGGAAATTATAAAATAAAAAAGTAACTATTCAGTATATTGCATAATGCACAAAAAATATTTTTTATCAACTGCAATCAACACCGAAAATACGGGGTTGCGGGGCGGCAGCCCCGCTTCTCGG
>Ga0209737_10002903_pt1 | contig 11959 bp, 8 predicted proteins | sample TergutCu122P3_FD_187284 | JGI IMG/M metagenome (GOLD analysis project Ga0209737, IMG submission 187284) | Cubitermes ugandensis P3 segment gut microbial communities from Kakamega Forest, Kenya - Cu122 P3 (SPAdes) (version 2) | ecosystem: Host-associated > Arthropoda: Insects > Digestive system >... | reverse complement strand
TTATATTTGTTACTTAGCCTAGAGTGATATCTATAACTCAAGGTAATTTCAATGTTACTCTTGATTACACCACCAACGAGATCTCGTTGTCCACAATTTACTGTATAGTTTCCTCCGGGATGCCACGCGAGACCTGACGATGGCCCAGTGACAGGGCCGAAACATGTAGTCTATAGTTCAATAAATACTACACTCGATATTTAGTTGTGTTGGACTACTCCTACCCTTACATCATATTATGTACACAACGGGGATGTTACAACTTAAAATTGCGTAACATAATTCTTCGAAATTTAAGTGTTGCTCTCTTACTACTATTACATTCCCTTGAGAGTCCTCGACACCATTCTTTCGAATGCCATGATTTTCTTTCCAACCTAATTCCTGTGTCTTCTAGTACATTAAATTATAACATCTTGTTCTTTGGAATCCATAATTTCATCACATATCCTGTCACGATATTCCGTCTGTGGCTGTTTGCAATTTATTCTTCAGTCTTTCTGTAGTTGGTTCTTCCTTCTTCGTTGTGGATATGTTTCCACTTCCGGCCTCGGCAATACTAGATATTGTTTGGCTAATCCATAGCCGAGTTTTAGTGTTTGAAGGTATTCACATCACAAAATGTCTTCAGACTCTGTTGAAGAAAGATCGAAGAGAGGTGGCTGGACTGACAGTGGATTTCAATCGGCCATAGCCAAGAAAGGCTGAAATTTTTGTATGTGCTGAGTGTAATAAGTTTTGCAATTTTATTTTGTGCAACAAATAACATGGTTGTATGCTTTCTTCTGGGCAATTCCCCGGCGTCTGAATTTTATATAACAACAATTCGGAACACTCTGTCTGTTTCATCTTCATAGGCGCCTGTGAAGATGGAAAAGACAGTGTGTTCCGAAACGTTGGCTTATAAAATTCAGACGCCGGGGAATTACACAGAAGAAAGCATGCAACATTCAGAACACGGCAAAAGTTTGAAATAAAAAATAACATGGTTGTTTTTGGTACGACTGAAGACACTGGGAAATATATTGTGGAAATTTCGTACAATAAACTGATTTTAGTTTTGTAACTTACTTATTACAATGTACTCTGTTAATTGCACCAACCAAATGCACATTATTAATTACATATATAAATAATAAAGGTGTATTTCCGACATGTTGCGGTATAAGTATACCATTTTCAGGGAGCACAAAATGCACGTTTTAAAACCAATTGCCAATGATAAGCTATTATTTACAAGGTTCTACATTTCGTAGTAATTCCGTTGTTGATGTCGATTAAACAATAACTACTTCAAGCCTAAATACTGCACCTAATAATATACTACTACTACTACTACTACTGCTGCTACTACTACTGCTACTACTACTACTACTACTACTACTACTACTACTACTACTACTACTACTACTACTACTACTACACTACTACCGCCATCACCACCACCACCACTACCACCAACACCACTAATTATAATAAACTTAAATTAAATTAAATTAAATTCTCAATGATGAAAGTGTTACCGTAAGGCCTCCTTCACACGTTCCGGTTTTCAACCGGCCGGCAGGTTCCGATTATCGCCGGACAAAATAATGGAACACAGGAAAGCATAAGCTTAATTACACAACCCGGTCTTTTGGCCGGCCGGGGATTTACCGGCCGGCTGTCGGTTAGCAACCGGAGGTATCTATTACTATGCCCGGTCGCCGGGCGGAAGCTGAGTCAGCAGTGGTGCAGGTTTTGCTTACAGACACGTTCACACTCTCCGGTTTTTACCCGGCTGTATCCGAGCGATCACTTTCCACTGCAGTGTCAGTAGAATATTCAAACAGTAGAGTCTTTCATTGGTGAAGTTTCGACATAGAATTGTCAATACCTCTGGTGGAAGCCAGGTCAGTGTTGTGGGATCGAAACGAAAAAGGCATGGACAGAAGTTTGTACTTGTCTTCAGGAAGAATGTGAAGTTCTATGAGATAAGTAAAAAAACGCTGTTGGCGAGTATTGCCAAAATTTATTGAACACAGCTGATTGAAATTCATACAAACTTAACTTTTGCATTTTATGTAGTTTATTGTTCATATTTTTTACATTTTCCAAGGAACAGCTCCAGCATCTGTTAGAAAATAATCGGCCACTTTGTTCCTTACATTGTTCGCTGTTAACCCCCGACGTTTTGATTGTCCATCAGGTACATGTTCAAGACCAGTCACTGTCACAGCGTCCTCAAAATTATAACCAACTCTCTCGCGAAAAAAAATGTGCAGGACAAAACAGAACTTAAAAATGTCCACTGTAAAGTCAGGAATGACATTAAGCGGTCACTGGAAAATTCACTATTTATTGCTCAACATTCCAAGAGCACATTTCACGTACCTTCGTCCTCTGCACAAGCGATAAATGTACAATCTTTTTTTTTAACACTCAGGTTAGATCCATAAAAAGGTCGAAGTATATTCCTGTTTAGCGCAAATCCTTCATTTCCTACACAGAAGTATGGTACATTTGGACCATATGCTTCTGCATGAGTTCTCTCACTGGGTAATTTCAGTATACTTGTCTAAATTGATATCCATAGCGTAGAACCTTTAAAAATTGTAGTCACAGTCTTTTCCGCAAAGTACCAATGTCAACTTACACAAAGCTGTAGTTAGTGCCTGCCACTGCCATTAACACCACGGAAACAAAAATTCTTGTAACAAGAGAATATCGAACCACTGTGTTCCGGCTTGATTTCTCGAATATGTTTCCCAACGACGGCCCCTAAGCAATGCGGGAAATTAGCTATTGTTTCAAACTCCAAAGCAGTCAATTCCCACTGCTCTTTTGTAGGTTTTGGAATACATTCTGGACGCATAATAGACCGAATACTAAGACATACTTCTATATCTTGCTTGCTGTTGCGATTCCTATCCGAAAAGAGGTATGTAGGTGTTGAAAACTTCATCCAATCGCTAGAAAAAGAATCCTGTAGTTAATAACTCTCTTGTGCCACTTGAACTATCGTTAAAGCACACTCAATTTCCTAACTTCTAATTTTAGTTACATTATTGTGCGTTTTTGGGTAAAGAAGTATTAAAAAGTTAGGATAACATCCGACACTGCTACGTAAAGTCATGTAAGAAACAAACAGAAGCAACGAAGTCCGGTGCGGTGTCTTCAAAAGGTAGAAAATATGTATACAGCCATCAACTCAGACTCCGATCGAAACTGATTAGTGAAAGGGAAACAGCCGACATTTTATCGGTGGATAATATGGAGGAGTCTCAGGTTACTACAGTCGAACAAAATAGAGTTGATATGAATAATTTCTCCCAAGAAACTCCTTTCCTTTTATTTAATCATAAAATTTTTCTTTTCAAGCATTACTTTCCTGATTGCAACAGCCACCATTTTCACAGGTTGAATGCAGTTCCTAATTTTACTGTTACAACGCTGAAGACTCTCCTTCAATCGGCGATGCAACTCGTCGAAAGATGAATCTGACATTCGAAAATAATTGAAAACTTTTTTTCGTCATCTCGTAGTTCATCAAATAGTGTTTCAAAGGCACCGAATTCTTCCCTTTTTGAATTACTGGTTGAGCCCAATGCAGCCTCTTACGTCTACGTTTACGACGACGGTACAAGAACAAAGAAATACTTGAATTACGATCCATTGCAGATAACTCTGCATTCACGACTGCTTGGTCGCAGATGTCTTGGTCGTTCGACCGGCAAGTTAGAACCGGAGATATTAAAGTTCCAAGTTGTGCTGTCGCCCGTCCGTTCAGCTCCCGGCCGGTCGGAAACCGGAAAGTGTGAAGGAGGCCTAACAGCACAGTGGCCAATAACAAAATCGGCACAAATAACTACAATACAATTTACACAAATGTACACAAATAACACTACACAATTATCTACAGAAATTACACTTATACTAAAATACAGGTTAGCTAATAAATTAAAACCGTAACTCACATGAAATTTTCTACTAGCGTAAAATCTGTTTCGAAGATCAAATTCGCTGAATAAACATATTTACATCACTGTCTACCCTAAGCTGAAGCACAGATTAGCTAAACTAAGAAACGTAACTCAAATGAAATGTCCTATTAGTATGAAATCTGCTTCACACTCTTTATTTACTAGACATGTCTATATCACTGCATATCGATCTTGCAGCTGTTGAACTTGCAGCGGAAGGGCAATTTTGTCTGCTACACTAATAGGATATTATGGGGCCTAACTCCGAAACTAAAATTATCAATCAAGGAAGGACAAAATTTAGATCCTAAAAAAAGTGAATAAAAAAGAGTATGAAGTTGATTACTCATAAATTTTAAATACTTAACTTTAAAAGTTTAAATGCACAAACATAATTGTGACGAACATGGAGTGGTAAAGAAAACGACTGAAATATAGAGCTGCAAACTTCCGCTGGACGCGTTCCAGCCTTGTGGCATCAGTATGCGTGACATTATTCCAAACAGGCGAGTCATATCCCAATTTACATCTAAGTTAAAATAAAACAATAATAAACTATCTATAGTAGAAGGGGAAACAGGTGAACATACGTATGAGTCCCGACACTTTGAGTGATTAAGAAAATATGTAAGCGATATGAAGGTGCAAAAAAAATTAGATTCCGAAAGCAATTCTAAATCTTTGATGGGGTCGGAACTAACTATACATTTACCACACAAATTGTAATTATAAGTAATTTGAATCAGTTTTCCTTGTAAATGTGGTGACTCTAGTCAGTATTCAGTTTCATAAAGTTAACAGCATACTAACTGCGAATGTAATTAATGCTAGATTGTAGAAGTATACAAACAGTTGCAGAGCTTACGGTGCTAATAATTTTAATATCAACAAGTAAAAAATTATCTGGAATGTTTAATAGAATTGCAGAAGTCATTCAACAAAAGGACCCCAATAACAGATCCTTGCAGAACACCAGAAAGCACTTCAAAGGGCGTAGAATAAATGCCATGGATTCGAACAAAAGAATAGCAACTAGATATGCAACTGTGCAAACAATTGAGATAACCATCAGACAGCCCGTAATCTCTAAGCTCATGTAAAAGGAAGGTATGAGGAACGAGGTTGAAGTCGCTGCTTAAATCAAAGTAAATAGCATCAGCTTGGCTGTGCGAACAGTGTAATGGGGATATAAAATCTGTGTAATATATCAAGTTGGTGTTAGTAGTTTGGATTGAGAAAACCTTTTTGACAGGGGTGCAATTTACATTTAAAGCAATTAGACAATGGTCAGGCATACCAAGTTCAAAGACCTTTGAAAAATTATTAAGAAGCAATATGTGTCTGTATATATTGTGCGGGCCTTATTACCTTTCAATTGAGTTTGAACGTTCTTCTGATACACACTGAATAATAATAATAATAATAATAATAATAATAATAATAATTCAAAGAAAACCCTCTACAGGCCTGGACAGGTCCTGAGGTTTGTAGATGGTTGAGAATCCGAGAATTTATAGACAATCGGCACATGATGGTGGCAAGGTTGTCAGCCTTAGCGCCGGCAGTCTTTACTCTCCAGGTATGCCCCTTGGCACTCAGTTCTATTAGAGGCTGAGTCGATCTCAGGGCCAGAGTGCGGCCAGAAGGATTAAGTCAATGAAAAATCCAAATTACCCCATAGGGAGTCGAACTTGCAAACTTCCGGCTTGTAGCGCAGTGCCTCAACCGACTACGCCACTTCCTACCCTAATACGAAATAATAATGGTAACAGTAGTAATAATGTGACTTCTGTCGCAATTACTTCACTATAATGGAGAAATAAACCCTAAAGAGAGCTGCGATACTCGAGAAATCACGTCCTTATTGCTGAGGAGTTAAAGATTGGCTGACTCCTCCCGCTTCACCCAAGCCACCAGTCTTCCAGTATGGATTGTCTCAGGTTTCCCCCCGGTGATCCGGACCATGACCAGATCACGGGGTGAAAGAGAGGGTTATGGTTGACCCAAAATTGTCTTTACTACTTGGGGAATCCGGATTACCGGATTGCGAAGGGGCCGTTCTATTAGCATACTAAAAAACATAACTTTATTTATTTTATTCAAATGTATATTAAATTAGTTGAACTGTTCAACTTCTTATAAAGTAATACTGATACACATGTGTCTATTTTCTGTAGAATTTCTGCCCAGGATTAGGAAAAATGCTGTCCAATACCTTGCTTCCCTTTTTATATTTTATGACTTTTTTTGAACTCCATTCGTTTCAAAATTTTTGGCAGATGTTAAACTTTAACAACTACAGATGTAATAGAAATGTGCTGAAAGTTCATACGTCAAAAAATGACAGCAAACATACATCCACCAACACTCTTATCTCGCCACCAGCTATAACCAGCAGGTTATAACTGTGTAATCGGTTTCCTTATGACAAGGACGGAGATTTTTTCGAAACTTTGGTTTACTCGCCATTCAACCACCTGAAGCGGCTGCTAGCCCGATAATCTTTTATTGAATTTAGTCGCCGTGAAACTTTAAATACTATGGAAATTGCCATTCTTTATAATCTTCATTTCTGTTTGTTCTTGGTAACTCTTTCGCTGAAAATGCTAGTTCACTTGTTATCAATTTTCAAACCGTTATACATGTTTCTGTGCAAAGTTTCTCAGGTAGGAAAACATTCTCGAGGTAGTATGCACCAAAATTTTATCATTTCTTCCTACTTGGTTCTGCGGAAATTTGGTCAAACTTGCTTTTCTATTCGGAGTTGTATTGTAAGTACGTAATATTGTACCACATAAAATGATTTGCCCATTAATCTGAGCATTATGTTTTTATCATAATGTCTCTTTAGACAACGTTTTTAAAGATTTTTAATTGTGCTAGAACACATCAGGTACAGAGGTTTACCTTCAAACTACAAAGAAAATATTTCCTACCTATTCAATATTCAAATGATGGTAGAAACACATTCAACTTTTTTTTAACGATCTGATAAAACTCATAGTGAAATCTGAGCGCCCCTTAGGCTGCCGTCCCGGACAGGCAATCTGCCTGGCTTCACTGCCCCTTAATCCGGCTGTGATCAAACCAGAATATCAGGGCACTGACTCCCATAACCAGACGTTTTGATGAACCCTAATGCTCAACACATCTCCCGTCTCTTCCGTCAAAACCCTAATGCGAGGGATACCGTAAAGCTTCAATTTCAAAATTAGAGCTGAAAAGTAAATCTTAGTATTTCGAATGGGAGGGTCTGTTGAAGCGGGGGTGGTGCATTCACATTTCCTGCCAGAGTAAACAATTTCTGTACGTAAATGGCTCAATGATATGTGCGTCTTTTCATGCTCTGAGTGGATATCCGAAAAGAGCTGCAAGCAGTGTTTCACTGTTTCCAGTCAGTGCGCAGACACCCTTACAGCTAATAAAAAGAGAGGCCGTAGTTCTTTATTGAAACGGGGCATTCCTTTTTAACTCTAAATGCAGTTCGGCCTTTTCCCCCATCATGGCGGTCAATCCGATAGAAATGGTAGTCTGGAATGCAAAGCCGCATATGAGGTTTCAGATGTGTTACACAGAAAAGAGCAAAATCTATTTTTATTTATCGCAAGTGTTTTCTTACCTCACAGGCTTGTCCTCCTACGCCGTCGGCGTTGAAAACTTTTATTTCAGGTGCTTGTGAACCCTGCTAGTCATTTAATGTCTTCGATTTAAAAATCGCTTTTGTGATGTTGAATATTATACCAGTTTCTTAGGCAGCTCTACTGAGCTCCGTGATAATTTGCTGTATTGTCATAATCAACGCCATTAGGCTATCATTTTTAAGTCGGACGCCTCAGGTGACTAACGTGCGTGTAAGCTCGGATCTTGACTTCGATGCTTGGCCTGGGTTTATACCACCCCGCTGCTGGGCTGCACAGGACTAGCCTGTGCTGGACTTTTCAGTGCTGACGCAGTGATGTTTCTGTAGTCGAATATCCGGAGAAGAATCCTCGCCCCATTGACTAAACATCGTCTTGCTGCTGCTGGTTTATCGCCTTCTCTTTCACATGGCTGCACTCTGTAGTTGGCGGAATGAGGCTTTTCACCATACCTCAGTGTACGGTTGCAGCTCAACGGTTTGGAGTTTTTATTCTCATTTTCAGAACATTTTTTGTGTTTGTGGCTACCTACACATGCAGACAGCACGCAGGCTGCCTGCAGAGAACGAAGCAGTTATGATGGAGTCTTTGGAAACTGTAGATTGATGTGAGGCCATTCAGGGATCGGAACGCCTTCACTTTGACTGTGAAATTGAGATTGTTATTTGTAACGTCTCCTGTGACTTCTGTGCCCTTGGAAGAGTCACAAGAAATAAGTGTAATTCTACTATTTGAATCCTCCTTCGAGATGAGGGCATTGCAGGTTTAATTTATTTATGCTTCTTATTTTGAAGCCATTTGCCTGTAGAGTCATACAGATGTATTCTGAAGATGTAAATGCGGGTATGTGGCGCATTACTGCCTTAATGTTTTTTTGGATTATGTATAGTAGGTAAAAGAGGTTTTGAGCGGTCAGGAATCATCAAACAGCTTTTTGGTCCAGCATGAGCTTTGAGATAATTATCTCTCCGTTTGACGTTGTACGGAGTATATTCATTTGTCACAACGTTGCTTATTTCCTTTTTGAGATCAGTGAGAACTGTTGTGAAAGTAATAACAACTGGAGTTGACCTGCCTGCTATAAAGGATCCACCTAGATTTTCTTGAAATGGCGTTGTTTCAGAGCCTTTTCTTACTGCTTTTGTTTCTTCTCCAGTCCTGCATGTCCCTATGTTGCTTGTAGCTAGTGAAGCCAGGTAACTTCGAATGGCTTGGAATGTGGGCTTGGGTACATGATCTGAGTTAGGTCTGTTTCTAGTTTTCGTCGGGCGATGTACACATCGATCTTCCTAGACACTTTACTCCCCCACCTTTTCTCTGCATCAAGGTTTCTTTTTCTCCTTTTCCTTTTGTCCTGCTCTACACCTTGGGCACTGCCCCTTGCGTGGAATTATAAATTGTCCTTGCCAGTTGCTGCAGGGCAGTAGTACACATTCTGGTTAATAATGTGTAGAATATCATGCCATTTCAGTACCTCCCTAGCGTGTCCCTTTCTGCTTTCTGTCTGTAAATAGTGCTTTTAATTTTTATGCTCTTTCCGATGTGAGTAGGTAGATTCCTAATAGTAAGTGTTGTTTTGACAATTGTCTGCAATACCCCTTGGATTGCTTTTCGGCCTAAGGGTTTGCGGCTTTAATTTTGTAAGAAAATGTGTTTTTTACGTTCATATGACCTGCATCGTAACAAATTTCTTTGTAATAAAACCAACTAGATGCACTAAATTCACAAATTTATTTTGGCATGAAACTCTATATCTTTCGGACAGTTCCTGTGTCCATCATCAGAAGTTTATTCACTGTACATTCAACAATGGTATATGTCTACAAACCTGTATGACATATATCACTGCTGAGTGAACAGTGAATAAACTCCTGTTGATGGACAGAAGAACTGTCTGAAACATATAGAGTTTCATGCCAAAATAAATTTGTGAAATCAGTGCATCTAGCTGGTTTTATTACAAAGAAAATGTGTTTCTTTCACCCTGTTCCACGTATAATAACTTTTCACTGAAAGAGGTGTTTGCGAGCACCACAGTTACACTGTCCGCCATAGCTTTCTCACAAGAGAAGCATCTCCATTCACATTGTCACATGAGAGACCACAGCATAATACACAGCACACCATCACCAACTTCCCAGTTGCCAGTAATTTGCTAGTCCAAGTGGAAAACTGCGGCCGGAAGTCGTGGTCATTTAATGATTAGAAAGTAGGAAATGTGTCGGTATTATGGGAAAGTTGGGGGAACTGCAGCAAATCAGACCTAAGGGAGGTGGAAATACTATCGAGCCACTAGAAGTCACTTTCAAGAACTGCACTTTTTAAGGGCCAACAGTGGATATGTGCAGGTGGAAGATATGAGTCTGATGCCTGTGAACGGTCCTTTTGAGGGGCAACATGGTGATTGTGCAGGTGGAAAGATGTGAGTGGTGAGCTTGTGAACAGCCATTTTTACGCTCCACTGTGGGAGATGTTCACGTCGGCTGATATATGGGGTGATCTTCTACACAATGAGTGATTAATAGAGTGTGAATGACTGTTTTGTTCTTGGAGACGGCGTGCTGCCTTTTTCCTTTTAGGGGTCAGATTATGGGTTTGTGGGATCTACCCCTTTTACGTTGTTGGGGTGCAGTTTGATCTCTTCTGCTTCACACATGACTTGGTCTATGCGCCTAGATTTTCTGGCAAGAATTCTGATGTTACTAAGCAAGATCCTGTGACCAAGGTCAATATTTTGTTCCACCACCGCTGACTATACCAATCCGATCTAATTTTCTGCATTAATGCAAAAAATGTGGCTGGCATCATATATAGAACATATTTTATTAAACACAACTAAGTAGCTCAAGATTTATTTAAGGAAGGGCATAAAAATGATGCACAGTAATAACAGACATGTCCTCTTTCAGTTTGTGTGTCCAGCACGTCATTATCGTAAGAAGTATGTAGAACCTTTATTCACATATCCTTAATTTTTCCAAAGTTAGTTTAAAAAGGTGCAAGTGTTCTGCTTGTACACATTCTTTCCATTTTAAGACATCCTTTATGTTTTTGCACGAAGAGAATTTCCTGTATAATGACATAATTCTTTCCATGCTGCGTTTTTTTACCTGCAGTTAGAACAAGGAAACATTGAAACAAATATGTGCATGCTTGTAATATAAAGCAGGTAATTTAATATGTCAGAGGATGGATGGCCATATCACAGGGAAGGTTCAAAATCAAGTGATGCTACAAAATACTGTATGTTTGTTTTCATATATGCCTGTGTCCTCCATCTGATCCCTGATCGTTTAAAAATTGCAGTAGTAAAACCTCTGCACAAGAAGGGAGACAAATTTAACATTTCAAATTATAGGCCCATATCATTGTTACCAACCTTTTCTAAAATATCTGAGAAAGCAATGTACAGTAGGTTAAACCAGAATTTGTATACTAACAATAGACTGATCCCAGAGCAATACACTTTTAGGAAAGGCATGTCTACTGAGGATGTTGCATTCAGGTTAAATGACAGTGTCCTCAAATCTCTTAACCAAAAGTTACATGTTGGAGGAATTTTTGTGATTTATTAAAGGCTTTTGACTGTGTAAATCACAAAATCTTGCTAACTAAACTGCAATTTTATGGCATCCGAGGAATAACTATAGATTAGTTCAGGTCATATTTAAAAAACAGAAAGTAGAAATATAATTACCCAATTCAACTCACAATTTAGTTTCTGACTGGGGTATATTGGAGCATGGAGTCCCCCAGGGGTCCATCCTGGGGCCCTTACTATTTCTAGTTTACATAAATGACTTTTCATTGAGAATAAATTCCCTTGCAGAAACCATATTGTTTGCTGATGACACTACAGTTATAATTTCTAACAGAAATTTCATAGAGTTTTCTACAACAGTGAACCTAGTTTTAGCACGTATGATTGAATGGTTTTCAGCTAACAAGATAGTTCTAAATCTGGAAAAAACAGATATATTGAAATTTGTAACAAATAACCTACCATACTGTGCACTGTCCATTGGTCATAAGGACAAGTATATAGAGGAAGGAGTACACTTAATATTTCTTGGTATTCGAATTGATAATCACCTTAATTGCAAGAATCACATTGATTAAATTATTCCTAAACTGAGTGCAGCATACTACACGGTTAGACAAATGTACTATATCTGCAACAATGACACTTTGAGATCAATTTGCTTTGCATATTTTCACTCTATTGCAAGTTATGGTATAATTTTGGGGGGAAAATCCTCCAACAGTAAGAAGATATTTACCTTACAGAAGAGAATAATCAGAATTATGGTGGGCACACACCATAGAACTTCATGTAGAAGGTTATTTAAAAAATTAGAG
>Ga0209737_10002902_pt1 | contig 11960 bp, 1 predicted proteins | sample TergutCu122P3_FD_187284 | JGI IMG/M metagenome (GOLD analysis project Ga0209737, IMG submission 187284) | Cubitermes ugandensis P3 segment gut microbial communities from Kakamega Forest, Kenya - Cu122 P3 (SPAdes) (version 2) | ecosystem: Host-associated > Arthropoda: Insects > Digestive system >... | reverse complement strand
TCACCCGTGGTGCACACATCGAACTTCTCTAGTTGTCAAAAAAAGAAAACTTTTTTCAGTTTTCCTGTGGCTGTGAACAATTCCATTAAGGTAGGTCCTTTGGTTTTCTTGTTATAAATGTTTGTAATCACGGAGAACATTATGAAACGCCCTGTATTTCGTAAGTTTAAAAACTATTACATGTTTCGGCTAAAGTAAATTGCCGTCATTAGTCTACAAATGTAGCCTGATCACAGATATTTACTTTAGCCGAAACATGTAGCTTTTTGACACTTATTACGAATATATGTTGTGTTCGCCTGATTAGAAGTTGGTTTTTTTTTTGATAAAAAACGTGACAGGTTGGAAGAGAAAGTCTTAAACAGACGGATTGATTATAGATAGATCTACTAAGAATACTCGTACACTGTGATGGGGTAGACTGAATTCTTGTGGCTTGGGAGAGGATTCAGTGACAGCATTAGTAAACTTGTTATCAAACTTCAAAGTTCCATAAAATGCGTGAAATATCTTGTTTACGCGGGCGACTACCAAATTTTCAATATGCATTCAGCTCCGACGGTGTAAATCAGAATCACAGTGAATTATGATTCTGGTTTCTATATTAAATTAAAGGTAATCCCATGACGTGCCAATGCAGACATAGAGAGAAGGCGGTGGTCCAGCTCCAAGACATTAGCAACCCGGCATTAGAGTTGGGTGGACAGCACCTTTTAACCCTGGGAAAAATCTTGGACCCGTTTTCTCGGTGAGGATCCCCGATGGCACAGAACCTTTCGCCCCCACCGGTACTCAATCCCAAGATCGGGCAGCCCGTAACAAGTCATTATACCGACCATACTATCCTGGCCGCCTCTTGTTTCTGTAAATATTTATTGAAATTTTGAGTGCGGTATCATTCTGAAGCCCTCAATATATTTTCAAGTAAGCCTAACAACAAGCTAACAATGGCGTAGTTACTGAAGACGTTTTGCAACTTTTATGGAACTTTTCTCACAAGGGACCACATAAAGAATATTTTATAACAAGATAACTTACCATACTCTCTAGTAATTCGAGGTCAAAAATATCCTCAATACGAGTTTCATCTCCCTTCTTATTAAGGGTTGTTACAGTCTTGGACGAGTCGCCACTGAGTCGTCGCTGTATGGTGGAACCAACAGTTGATCCTGTGCGACGTAAGTTCACCCCAAAGCGTCCGCTGCTTCGAAGAGTACCTGCCTCCAGCGGTTTAGGTTCTTGCTTGGGACTGTATTGATTGCTTTGGGAATCTTTCCTGGGAGCGACCGGTTTTGTTTCAGGTCTAGTGAGGGATATTTTTCTGGGAATTACATCCTGACTAATGTGAGAACTATCAGTGGAATATCTGTTATCTGTTATTTTGTCTTTCAAAATCGGATGACTCTCGTCTCCTGCTGGAGATGTATCTGTTGGAACTGTATACTCTCTTGTGGGAGAGAATTCTCTTGGTGTTTCACCCACAGGAGATGACTCCTTTCTTCTTGGAGATTCAGCCTTCGAAGAAGAACGTTGTATTGTGGCGGAACTAACGTTACAAGTTACCATGCTGGAATATGAATCCTTTCTTATAGGTGATGTATCCTTGGGAGATGGGTGCTTTCTTGCTGGAGAGCTGTCTCTATGAGATTCCGCTTTTGGATATGAATCCTTTCTTGTAGGTGATGTATCCTTGGGAGATGGGTGCTTTCTTGCTGGAGAGCTGTCTCTAGGAGATTCCGCTTTTGGATATGAATCCTTTCTTGTAGGTGATGTATCCTTGGGAGATGGGTGCTTTCTTGCTGGAGAACTGTCTCTAGGAGATTCCGCTTTTGGATATGAATCCTTTCTTGTAGGTGATGTGTCTTTGGGAGACGGATGCTTCCTTGCTGGAGAGCTGTCTCTAGGGGATTCCGCTTTTGGATATGAATCCTTTCTTGTAAGTGATGTATCCTTGGGAGATGGGTGTTTTCTTGCTGGAGAACTGTCTCTAGGAGATTCCGCTTTTGGAAATGAATCCTTTCTTTTAGGTGATGTGTCCTTGGGAGATGGGTGCTTTATTGCTGGAGAACTGTCTCTAGGGGATTCCGCTTTTGGATATGACTCCTTTCTTGTAGGTGATGTATCCTTGGGAGATGGGTGCTTTCTTCCTGGAGAGCTGTCTCTAGGAAATCCCGCTTTTGGATATGAATCCTTTCTTATAGGTGATGTGTCCTTGGAAGATGGGTGCTTTCTTGCTGGAGAGCTGTCTCTAGGGGATTCCGCTTTTGGATATGAATCCTTTCTTGTAGGTGACGTATCCTTGGGAAAATAGTGCTTGCTTATTGGAGAGCTGTCTCTAGGAGATTCCGCTTTTGGATATGAATCCTTTCTTTTAGGTGATGTATCCTTGGGAGAAGGGTGTTTTCTTGTAGAAGATTCCACTTTATGATATGAACCATTTGCTGTAGGTGATGTATCCTTAGAAGAAGAGTGTTTTCTTGTTGAAGAGCCGTCTCTAGGAGTTTCCACTTTTGGATATGAATCCTTTCTTTTTGGTGTTGCATCCTTGGGAGATGGATGCTTTTTTGTAGGAGAGCTGACTCTAGGAGATTCCAGTTTTGGACATGGGTCCTTTCTTGTAGGTGATGTGTCCTTGGGAGAGGGATGCTTTCTTTCTGGAGAACCTTCTCTAGGAGATTCCCCTTGGGGATACGACTTCTTTCTTGTTGGAGATGCCGTTGTTAATGTATCTATAGAATAATTTACATCATCGCTTGTTAGCAAGTCATCCTTAGATGGATGTATCTCAGGATATCCGGATGTTTTGCTTTCGTAAGACTGTTTAAATTCTTCCTGTCGTTTAGATGGGGCCACCTTATGTCCCAAACGTGTAGCCTCAAACACCGAGGGCCTGTTCACGATGTCCTTCTGTCGCAATGTCTCCCTCTGTGTTGTTGTGTCCTTGGTAAATGTCCGAATAAGAGTGTCTTCAGGAAAATCTTCGCGCAATGATTTCTTGCTGGAGTGTATATCCTCTGCCTCCACTTCTTTGAGCTTAGATTCATCTCTTGTGTAGAACGAGCCTTCCTGCTCGGAGTCAATTCTCTCACTAGACGTCAGCTCTGAATCGTTCATTGTTAGCGGAGACTCTTTATGCTCCGAAGAATCCCGTTGGGAAAACTTTTTGATTGGCTGATCCTTATGTGGAGATTTATCTACCAGTGTCGTATCAGTAGTTTTAATGCCATATACAGTACGTGAAGTTCCTGGTTCAGTCACCACTGGTTTAGTTCCAGGAGTGTTGTCTTTTAAAGGTTTTACTTTTGTATAGGTATTGTAATGCCTGTTGACAGGGGAATCTGAAGTGGCAGATTTCTTGTCGTGGGGAAATGTAGATATTGGAGATTTACTACGAGGCTGAGTGTAAGCTGGCTTTCCCGACCCTAGGCGTTCGGGAGAAGGCGACTTATGATGAATGCGTGTGTCAGCTGCGGGTGTTCTCGGTTTCTCTGCGTCCTCACTGATTCGGACTGGATATGATTCCTTGTAACATGGACTGTCTTTACCTTCATCAATAGGATATTCATTAATTAATGACTTCTTTACGGAATACTTCGTGCCAGGTGTTGTAGTCAAAGTGTCATGTCTGTCTGGGAGCTGTTCTTCAGTGAATGGGGACGAATATCTAGGTCGCCTCTGATTTTCTGGTTTTCTGCTGCCTGGTAAGGTGGGCTCTTTGGGACTATCGCGATATGCTTCAGCGTCTTTTAGCTGTGTAAAATCTTTATGTGGGGTGGTTTGAGAAATAGCTATAGTTTCGAACATGGCTCTGGCCCTTCGAACAGTACTAGGGCTATCAAGAGGTGCTGGGCTACTCTCAATTGGTTTCCCTGGCTCACTCGGCACAACTGAACTTAGTACATTTCTGGTGGTCTCTAAGAAGTGGGAAATCCTGTCTGCTACACTGACAGATTTGGGTGCTTGTTGAGTTTCTGATTTATCAAACAGATCTGTAACTTGTTCTGCGCAAGGAACCTTATAGCGTGGGGATTCTTTTGGTTGGGAACTCTCTACAAGCCGTTCGGTCTTCGGTTTACTGTCATCATTTGCACATTCCTCATCCACAGACTCTGGGTGAATAGTGGGCTTCCGAAATATATTTTTTTGCTTGTATTGCCTGGGTAACTCGTCATCATCCTCAGGTTCACTTATTCTGTCAGCATATCGTGGCTTATTTACATTATCAACTGTCTCTCTGGGATATTCAGGAGATGACTCCCTGGATGATCTAAGGGGTTGAATGATGACGCCAGAAATATTCTGGCTTGGAGAGAGAAGCCTCTCTTCTAATGTTCTCACTTCAGTTATTTTGGATGCATACTGCTCTTCTTCTGCCCTCCTAATCTCATCTAGTTCCCTTACGTACGTTTGATCATGTTCATCGCTCACATCTATGAGGGTTGTTTCCCTCTCATCAACAGTAATTGTTTTTAGCACTTCTTCTTCATCTTCTGAAGAAGAAGTTTGTGGCTTTTGCATTATCCCATTCGCCAATTTCTCTTTTGTTTTTTTAATGCTTCTTATTTCAACTTTCTGATTCTTGTCCAGAGTTCGATTCCTGGCTGCAGTAGCGACTGCTGATTTTGACAGGTCTTTACTTCTTTTCTGTTCTGTAGTGTAAAATACTTTAGTTACTGCTGGCTTCACTGACTGTGTTGGTATTTTAGTTGTTCGGATAGTTGTAGCTGTTCCGGCAGCTGTCACTTGCGGCTGCCTTGTAGATGGTATGTTTCTTCTTATGGTGGTCCGTGAATCTGCCACTTCTGGTTTTGACGTCGGGCGTCTTGGTTTAACACTGCCTGGAGAAGGAGTCTCTTTTCTGGTAACATTCTTGTCACTACTGGATCGTGTGATTTTTACATCTGCTGTAGCTGCAATCTTCGGTCTATATTTTGAGTGAATTATTGGAGTACTTGTTTTTTCCTTTCCTGGAGAATGAGGCTCCTGTCTGCGGGACTGGTTTATTGCAGAAGATTTCTGGGAGATTTTGGTGGTAACAGTTGTAGTCCTGTCATACTTACAAGTTGAAATATTTTCTGTCACTTTACTTTTGGAAGCTATCCTTATCTGTTGAACACTTCCAACATCTTCAGGAAACTTCTGAGCTTTCCGCGAAGTTGAATATGGTTGAACCGGTGATTCATTTGGAGAATCATCTTCAACTAGGAATTCATCTGGTGGTGTTTCATCTCGTATGTCGTCCACAACGTAATTCTGATTGTAGTATACTTCTTGATGTTGGCTCTCTGGAATATCTTCTTGTGTCTTACTATCCGAGGTAACTGAAATTGTCACGGTTGCTGTAATTTCATCCGTCTTAGTTGCTTCAGAACCTTTTAGAGTAGAAAGCGAAAAGGATTTGTCACCCTGAGCATCACCTGACGGTGGAGAGCCTCTGTCACATGTCAGCTGGGGTATATACATCTCTGTACGTTTATGTGATGCTGCAGTTATTTTCTGGCTGGTGACCTTGTTGTTGACAAGTTCTTCTGCGTCTAATGCAGTACTATCTTCTGCTGTTTTAACAGTTTCGGGGCTTGAAACAGTTGATGAACGGTCAGTAGATACTTCATCGTCTACTTCTCCTGGCCTATTTTGTTTCGGCTCCTTTGCAGCAGGATAACTTTTCTTTGAAGGAGACAATCTTGTACCCTGTTTACTTGGGCTTCCCTGTCTTGGATATCGATCTGAAGTGTGACTAGGCTCCTTGTGGGTTCTGGATAAATGAGTACCGTCTTTTGGTTTGCTGAGTGCCGTAACAAATGCAGATTTGATAGGAGCAGCGTCTGATCCGGATTTCTTGGGTTTCACAGTTTCAGATTTGTAGCCAGAAGGAACTGGGCTTGAATGTGCTCGAGATTGAATGACTCTTGCTGAAGCCTCAATAATTCTTGCATTTTGTTCACTTGGCCTTGTCGGTGATTGCTTTGTTCTGGCTGGGGAATAATTCGGTCTGGTTTTTTGAACTGGATACACTGGAGACTGGCCAGACCTAGATATATTTTGATTATATTTTGCTGTTGGTTCACTGGGCCTTGCCGGCGATTGATTTGGACTAACTCGTATGCATCTACTTGGTATTCTGGAACGTTTTTCTGGACTGGATGATGGCGAGTAATGGTCTGGCAAGGCGGAGAAACGTTTGGTGGAAGGTTTTACTACGGGTGACTTTTTCTCTGCACTTCTGTGTCTTTCAGGGCTAGGTGAAGGTAATCTCTTAGGACTTTTCACAACTGTGTTTGGATGAATTTCTCCATCACTTACTCTTTCAGGACTCGGTGTGGGTGACTGTCTGGAATCTGGGGATGAATCGTACTTCTTGCGCACTGTTCTGTTTGGAGATGTTCTCTCAGGACTTGAGTGAGGAGAGGGGCTGGCTTTTCTTGATGCTCTCTTGGGCGTTTGTGCAGCACTGTGATCTGTGGTAGGGATCTGGTCACGACCCTTGGATTCAAGAACTTTAGTTGTTGGTTTTTCCCTACTTTGCTGGGATACCAATTTAGGATTTTCTGGACTTTGGGATGGTAATGGAACAGAACGATCTGATTTCTTTCTTATAGATTTATCTGGTGTAGCAGATATATTTGAGATCCTGTTAGATACGCAAGTGTGCTTAGAAGTTTCAGTATCATCCGATTTCTCAGGATGACTCCGTGTAGGAACTTTGCGTCCCTTCAGGGAGTCCCTCTCAGGACTAGAGTCTGAGTGGTACTGCTGACTGGAACTCAGAATTACTTTTGATGGACTTGGCGCATTCCCTGTAGACTTAGCTTGTTTGTCTTTAGGTGAATATTTTTTAAGTGGTGAAGTAAGCTTTACAGTAACTTTGGCAATGCGTGTTGCCGATGATTTCTCTGGGCTGGATGAACGAGGTGAAATGTTGGAAGGCTTTGACTCAGTACACTGTTGAACAACGGTTTTGTCAGCATCATTGTCTTGTGTTCTTGATTTCCTCGCAGAGTCTTGGAACTGCTCATTTTCATCATAAACATCCTCTGAAGTCCCTTTCTCTACCTTCTTTGGCAGCTTAGAGGGCTTCTCAAATAGATATCCTGATATGACTTTTTCAGAAGTGCCGTTTGTTGTGGTGGTACCTAAATCTTCTTGATATATTCTTGTTTGATCATCGGGTTCCCTCTTCGCTGATGCATATTCAGTAGTTTGATCCTGTTCATGTTCACTTTCACTAATATTTCCCTTCGTAGCATCGGGAGACGTGTCTTTTTTGGCAGGTGGTACAATGTTGAAAATATCAGCCTCTGTCTTTGTTGATGTTGCACGTAAATCATCATTCTCAAAAGCAGGTGATGCATTTGGCCTCTTCGGTGACATCTTGAAATCAGCATTTGTGAAATATATTGGCTCACCTCTCGTGTTGGGCTGTCTTAATGGGATCACTGCTTCTCCAATCACACTTTCTAGATTTGTCGTAACATCATCTACAGTCTTGTTCTTGAATGACTTCGTTGGCGATTTAGTTTTCTCTTGTGATGCTTTTAAAGGAGCGCGTTTTTCAGGATGGGCAAACTCAAGTGTCGAAGGGCGAATCTCAGGTCTTGTTCTGAAGCATTTTATAGGCTTGAAACTTCCTCTGTCTGGACTTGAGTCAGGAGAATCCTTTCTGACGTCTCTTGAAAGTTTCACAGGGGAAGTCACCTCTCTAGCTACATCCGTTGTTGACCGTTTTAGGTACAGTTCATTGACCAGCGAACCTTCTGAACTGTATTCTGGTGATTTGTCTCTTGGAAGTCTATCCATTAAAGGCTTTGATGAACCTGAATGAGTTGTCGGAGATACAGCATTAGGACTGCTGGAGGGTGAACTATTGTTTGATTCTTGACTACATGGGAGGACATTAGTACCTACATCATCAGGCATAGTTTTCTGAGGTGAAGTACTTCTCTCAGTAATTCCGTAAGAATCTCTCTCGGCTGATTTATTTTTACTTGTCTTTGCTGATACGGATGCTGAGTCTGCACGTTTAATTTCCTTTACATCAATTGCACCTTCGGATGAAACTTCTCTGGGCAGATTAGTAACATCAGAAAATTTGTCTGGAGCTTTGTCAATTGTCGATAACGATGGTGATTTTGTCTTAACTCTTTCCAACTCGCTATCTTCAGGAACAATTTCTCTCGGTTCAACACTTTTACGGGGAGAAGAATGTGCAACAGTTTTTTCCCCCTTTGGTGTCTCCCCGCCTGTTCTCTTGTCTATTTCACTCGACAATGCAGTTGCAATTTTTTTATCAGTTGTGTAAGATTCAATATTTGTTTTCCCATATTCTGTCTGCTTGATGTTTGTTTCAATGTCAGTAGCTGTAGTCTGGGCTATGGTCTTCGAAATATTATCACCTGCTTCAAACTCATTTTCAAGTTTCTGGGACTTTACATTAGAATCATTATCTTCGCTGTCGGTACTGGAACGCGAAGGTGTTCCCCGAGAACGCGGCCGGCTTTGTCTTTCAGAAAGATGTGCTTCATCCTCGCGGGTTGGACTACTACTGGGAGACACGCCTGGTGTTGAAGATCTCTTCTTATTCGTTGCTCGAGAAAGACCTGATGATAACTTGCGTTTTTCTTTTGTTGTTTTAGCTTTTACAGCTGAATCTCTGTATGATACAGAAGAATACGTCTTTGTGGAATCTGACGTTTTTCTTGTTGCAGCGTTACTACTGATGTCATGTGGTTTATCACTACAGCTGAAATTTCTTTCTGGCACATTCGAGGTTTTGTCCTGTTGCTGATTTTCAGGATAAGTTTTAAGCGAAGGAGTCGTTTCAGCATGTGATGATCTTGTAATTTTGTCGGGGCTCGCTAGAGATGGAGACCCATCTTTCTCTGAAACCTTTGTGGCTATCTCTGAAGTTTTCTTTGCATCGGTAGCTGATGATTTTCCTGTCTTCTCAGGACTTTCCCTCCGGTGTGAATAAGGAGACTGCGTTAGTTTCTCTGGACTGGGCCTGGAAGGAGAAGTCCCATCAGTATGTCTTGATGTTTTTTCAGGACTGACTCGGCTGGGTGGGCTTCTGTATACTGGAGTTTTCTCTGGGCTAGAATGGCGAGGAGATGCCTTGCTTGTAATTTTCTCTGCTGTGGCCCTTACCGGTGGAGTTTTGCTTCTTGGTGTCTTATCGGGACTTGTTCTGCCAGAAGCCAGTGTGCTGTCAGGACTGGTTTTATTGCGGTAACTTCTGGTCGGCGACTTGTTAAACCGATCGGGACTGGGGTGATCAAGTGAAGCTTTCGATGACGAACGTGTAGAAGAAGGTGGAGTTGCCCGCTCTGGAGAGGCGCGCAGCGATCGAGCAAAGGCTTCGTGGGTGGGACTGAGATCGACACTTATTCGTTTCTTTGTGTATGCTTCCTGGTAGGTTGTCACATACTGACCAGTGGTGTTTGTACCATCTTTTCCAATTGTCGTATCTTGAGTTGGGACCCCTCGTTTTGGTATTTCCGCTGCCTCGCTTATCAGGATCTGTAAGTCCGCCTTGTCTTTGTTTGGTATGGTAGATGTTTTCTCATCTGCATTCCTCGGAGTAGCTTCTTCTGGCTCTCGAATATCATGACGGTTCACGACGGAGCTGGTTCGTTCTTGCTCTATGAACTTAGTGTCATGTTTTGTGGTAGAATCTTTTTTATCTTCCGTGGTATGTCCTGAACAGAATACAAATTCGTCTGTGGCATTATTAACATTTTGCATTTTATCAGACGATACTACTGTCCAGTTACTTGAGTCACGAGTATCTCCCAGGTCTACAGGCGTAGCAGCTACTGCCGTATTTTGCGCATACAAGATAGAGTCCAAATTGTGAAGCTCATTCATAGTATGCTGATCTGATATCTTGGTACTGTATCTGCTGTCATCTTCCGTCACACTATTGCTGGTAACTGTCATATTGCCCGAAGGCTGATCAATGGCTGGACTCTTTATATCTGATGTGCCACTGGTGCTCTGAATAGTCTTGCTGACTAATTCTCCTGTTTGCGACCGTTGTGTAATACGATGCTTACTGGTCTGATTATTATTTATCTGTGTGCTTGCTGTTGTAGATGAGCTAATAACGTCTTGAGTGGCAGAAGTGGGTGAAGAAAACTTTGTTGATTCTGATACAGTTACATTTTTACCCTCTAATCCTGGAACTGCTTGGGAATTATCGTGACTCATGACCGTTGATGAAGTAACTGCCGATATTTCCTCGTTTTGTTGGTACTGTTGGCTTCTACTTGCAGAGTAGGAAGCCGTTGAAGATGAGGACAAATTTTCCGAATATGATATCTGTGCCGAGGATGCCACATTACGAGCACTGGTATCGTCTCTGCTGCTCGTTGGTATGACAGACTTATCTACAGTTCCATCCAGCTGAACGCCGCTGTCAGTTTGAGGTTTGCCCTGTGTGTGTTCAGTTGACGTCACTTGAGTGGCTGTAGTAAAACCCTCGTTCTTGGAATCTGCTGCCAAACTTCTACTTTCGTTCCTGCTAGTTGTGTGTATTATCATTTCTCCTCCCTCTCCTGTCGTTCCTGTTGATTCATAAGCTCCAGAAGATGACTCCTGTGCAATCCTCCAGTAACCTCCTCCAGCGCTGGCGCTGGAACTAGAACTCTCGTTCTTCGCATTTTTTTCTTGACGCTGATGAAACTCGCGTGTAGGTGACTCCGAGTCACGAATCTCTTTTGTCTTGAGGGTGAGGAACCCTTCGTCGGCCAGTGAGTCAGCGTGGGTGATGCTGTAGCCACCTCCAGAACTGCCGCTTGCGTAGGAGCTCTTGGTGATAATCTGCGAGCTGCTGCTGAAACATGTCGACTGGGTAACATTTGCAAGAAAAAGTTGATAAATTTAACATAAATGTAGCTGTGGTTATTACAGTTTATTTTCGGTATATAGTTTCCTTGCCGGTCCCAGTGGCCGCGCGGTCTAAGGCGTAGGTCTTCGGCCGCTCGCCTGCTGAGATCGTGAGTTCGAAACCCACTGGAGGCATGGATGTTGGTCTGTTGTGAGTGTTGTGTGCTGTCAGTTAGAGGTTTCTGCGACGGATTGATCACTCGTCCAGAGGAGTCCTACCGACTGTGGTGCGTCGTTGTGTGTGATCAAGAAACCTCGAACACGAGGAGGCTAAAGCCCGCTACCGGGCTGTGAAAATACAACCGCAATGGGTTGTAACGCCAAGAACACAAACAATCATATAGTTTCTTTGGTAATAAAACAGGAACCATATGTGTTGTACTTCCGTCAACCCTTAGTTTATGTGAAGACGATCTTTTTTGGGGGGGGGATGGGGGTAACAGCCAAATTCGAGCCAAGGTCGCCTCATTGTCGAGGTTTCTAGATGACACAAAATTAGACACACATGTCCGGTAAGTCTCTCTGAACGAGCGATCAGCTCGTCACAAAGGACGCTTCCTACACAACACACAACAAACACAAGAGGAACATTCATGCCTCAGCGGGATTTGAACCCGTAATCCCAGCAATCAAGCGTCTACAGACCGACGCCATAGACAGCACAGCCACCAGGATAGGCCTTGACGACTTCACTACCATCATTTCACTCCTCGCGGATAATCATCCAAAGTAATATTTTTTCATACTTTTACGAAAACTGATGTCACTGATTATATATTACCTGGCAGACTTACTGAGAAAACTCGTGTAGTTTAAACTGTCACTTTAATTTATACAAAAGCATTTGGTACAATAACACAACATCTGCCAATGCTGTATGCAGTATCATGTTCATACCGGACCCATTTCTGGGAAACATCTGTACTTTTAATTGGAGATATATTTTATTCACTACGCTGTATTTAACCCTTAGGCTACTAATGTCATATATATATGGAGCTCCTAGTAAAGCCAGAAATGCTAACGTCGTATATATATGGACCTACGTTTGGCAACGCTGAAACAGTCTCTTTCTA
>Ga0209737_10002901_pt1 | contig 11960 bp, 15 predicted proteins | sample TergutCu122P3_FD_187284 | JGI IMG/M metagenome (GOLD analysis project Ga0209737, IMG submission 187284) | Cubitermes ugandensis P3 segment gut microbial communities from Kakamega Forest, Kenya - Cu122 P3 (SPAdes) (version 2) | ecosystem: Host-associated > Arthropoda: Insects > Digestive system... | reverse complement strand
CAATGGAGCATATCCTGTTTTCTTTACACTGCTCTTTTTCAGATAGAACAGAATGTTAAATGTACTTCGCATAACACTGTTTTTTAATGGTACAAAACTATTTTCAATTCACGACTTACGTGGCATGAAAAACAGTGTCAAATGCGGACAAAAGCGCATCTTGCCTTGTCAATTTTTTTCCTGAACAGGTAACGATTTGGTAACGATTTTTTGTCTATCTTTGCCGCTTCATTGTCTTTTTTTGGCAAGCCAAAACGTAAAATCAAACCTAAAATTTGTTGATTGTCAAACTAAAAGATGGTAATTTCCGGCTTTGGCCGGAATGTAAATAAGTTATTCAATTATTCAGTTATTCTATTATTATGGACAAGATAGCAGTCTTTCCGGGGTCTTTCGACCCATTTACCGTGGGACATGAATCTATTGTACTCCGGGCAATAGATTTGTTCGATAAAATCATCATAGGCATTGGTTCCAATACCAGCAAAACGACTTTTTTTAGCGCTGAACAGCGCATGGAAATGATTCGGGAACTGTTTGCCATGAATCACAAGATAGAGGTCATGTATTACGACGATCTTACAACCGATTTTTGCAAACGTGTTGGTGCGAAATATATGCTTCGCGGGTTGCGTACCTCGTCCGATTTTGAGTATGAAAAAGTCATTGCGCAAGTGAATCAGGCGATGCTGCCTGAAGTAGAATCACTCTTCATGCTGACATTACCCGAACATGCGTCTATCAATTCGTCAGTAGTGCGCGAAATTATGCGCTATGGAGGCGATGTGTCGAAATTTGTTCCAAAAGGGATTAATTTCAAAAAATATTTGAAAAAATAATTTTTTTTTTTTGAAAATATAAAAATCTTTATTTATCTTTGCCACACCATAACCAAACCAAAGAAACGTGATGAAAAAGATTTATTTGTTTTTAGTACTGATAGTTGTGTACAGTTTTCTGGCAGGCGCCATGAAAAACAAAATCTCTAAGGAAAAGTTGGAAGGCAAGTGGAACGTAAAGGTAATCGACGCTCCGAACGGTTATCAGGATTATGTTGTGGACATAAAAGATGATAAAGGCGAATACAGGGCCGATATCATTTTTTTGGATTCCAACAGTAAAATTTCCAACCAGAAACTTACTTTAAAAGACGGCAAACTGACCGGAAATGTGTATGTGGACAACGAAAAGGTGGATTTAACCATCTGGGAAGAAAAAGGAGTAGTGCAGGGAACTGCAAAAAGTCCTTCAATTGGGACAATACCGCTGACTTTTACCCGTCCAAAAGATTGAGAATGACAGGATATAGGAATCAATTGGCATCATTTACTGAAATGGCGCTATATTGGTTTTTGTATTATATGTAAAGAAATTCAATAACTTAATAAATAATAACATGAAGAATCTATGTATCTTTTTTTTATTGGCAGTTGTACTTTTACCGGCTTGCCAAAATCACAATGTGCTCACCGAAGCTGAAAAAGCTGCCGGGTGGGAATTATTGTTCGACGGTCAGACCCTCAATGGCTGGCGAGACTATAACGGAACTGAGGTGAAGGTTGCCCCCTGGGTGGTGGAAGACGGTACGCTGGCGGCTCTGGGCAAGGGCGCAGACGAACACGGTTACATCGTTACCGATAAGCAATACGAAAATTTCGAGTTGGCTTTCGACTGGAAAATATCGGAAGGCGGCAACAGCGGCGTGTTGTACCATGTGGTGGAACATCCGAATTTCGCGACGCCTTACATGACAGGCCCCGAATATCAGATTCTCGACAATGTCGGCTTTCCTAAACTAAAGTTAAACGCAGGGGGAAAAATAGAAGACTGGCAATTGGCCGGCGCCGACTATGCCATGCATGTAGCCGACCCTGCCAAAACAAAACCCAAACCGGCCGGACAATGGAACCAGTCGAAAATCGTTTTCGACAATGGCCATGTAGAACATTGGCTCAACGGCGAAAAAATAGTGGAATTTGAAGCATGGAGCGAAGACTGGTTTGAACGCAAAAACAGCGGAAAATGGGATGACTATCCCGAATACGGTTTAGCGCACAAGGGTGTTTTCTCTTTGCAGGATCATGGCGACCGTTCGTGGTACCGCAACATCAAGGTACGCGAACTGCCCCGTAAAACAGGTCAGGTAAAAGACCTGTTCAATGGAAAGGACCTGCATGGCTGGGAAGTGGCCGGAACCGAATTATGGTATGTTGAAGATGGTTTGTTGGTTTGCGAAAGCGGACAGGATAAAAAATACGGCTACCTGCTTACCCGCGAATATTACAATGATTTCGATTTGACAGTTGAATTTATGCAGGGTGCTGATGGCAACAGTGGTGTTTTCTACCGTTCGCGTATTGTGAATCCGGCAAGAGTTGGAATTACAGGCTGGCAATGCGAAGTGGCGCCTCCCAATCTGCACACCGCCGGTATTTACGAATCTGTGCCGGGAGGACGCGGATGGTTAATCAAACCGGAACCCGAAAAGGAAAGCATCCTGAAAATGGGTGAATGGAACACTATGCGCCTCCTTGTACAAGGAAACAAGACTACCACATGGCTCAACGGTACGCAAATGATTGACCTTACCGACGAAAAAATTGGAGCAGGTCAGGGACGCCTCGCGCTGCAAATACATAGCGGCGGTGGAATCAAAGTTTCATGGAAAAATTTAAAAGTCAAAAAACTTTAAAACCGTCTTGTTTATTCTTGCGTTTTCCATGTAATTAAACCCTGTTGGCTGAAATTCATTTCCCAAACTGTTCCAAGTTTCAAATTTTCGAGCGATAAATTGACTGCATATCGTGTGTTTCCGGGGCAGTGGAAGAACATAAAACCTCCTCCACCTGCTCCAGAAATTTTTCCACCAAGAGCGCCGTTGGCCATCGCAGTTTCGTAAATCCGGTCGATTATGGGATTACTGATGTTGTTGGCCATTTTTTTCTTGCTGTTCCAACTCATATTCAAAGCTTTGCCCATCTCTGACAACTCATCGCGCAGCAGGCAGTTTTTAATCCTGTACGCTTCTTTTTTTACACTGTGCATGGCTTCAAGCGATTCGATGCGCCGGGTGAGGACATTTTGTTGCTGTTCCTCAATGATGATACCCGAATTGCGCTGTAATTCCGTGTAGAACAAAACAGTGCAGAAAGCCCATTCCTGAAGTATTTCCTGCCGGATGCGCAGTGGATTGACAATTACTTTCTCGTCCTGATGAAATTCCATGAAGTTCACCCCGCCGAAAGTTGCAGCATACTGGTCTTGCCGTCCGCCCGCCATTTTCAAGTCAATGCGTTCAATCTGATATGCATAGTGCGCAAGATCGTATTCGCCAAGCGGCAATCCCAGCCACTCGCAAAATGCCCCAAGAATAGCCACCACCAAAGTAGAAGAAGTTCCCAGGCCCGATCCTGCTGGAACATCCATCGAAGTAGTCAGATCGAATGAAAGCGGTTGGCCGCCGTTGTACCGTTTTACAATAGAATTGTAGACGCCACGCTGTAACAGCAATTCGCCCTCGAGCGGCAATATGGAGGTGGCATCCATTTCTTCCACAATATTACCGTGCGCATGCTCCAAACGGATTTTTCCATTGTTCGTCGGACGGATTGTGGCATGAGCATACAAATCCACAGTAACATTTAGGATAGCGCCGCCATACAGGTCGGCGTAAGGTGAAACATCTGTGCCACCGCCTGCAATCCCCAACCGGAACGGCGCTTTACTGCGATATAACATAATATCTTTTTTATATAACATCAGCAAAAGTACGGTATTTCTGACAAAAGTCAAAAAGATTTATATTTTTTCCTTGTTTACTTGGCACGAATCTTTATTTTTGCAGTCCACCATCGCAAAATAATCAGAGTATGGGACAGTTATATGACAAATTAATTTCAGATATTCGCTATCAAGTGAAACCATCTGGTATTATGGCGAATGTATGTCGTACGTTGCCTGCGCGCAAATGCACCTGGACTGATCATCATGGCGCTGCAGTCGATTTCGCAGAACAAAGGTTATTATCTCATAATCAGAAAATGGACAACAGCAGTTGGCGCTTAAACGCACTATCGGAGAATAGATATTGAAGTACGGCTATTGTATCTATCCACGGAATGTCAGTTTTGAAATGCACCCCGAATCAAGTACAGTCTGGAAATGGGAACAGGAACATACGTCAGTATTTTTCTCCGGGGTCGGAAGTTACATTTTTGCGGATACTGCGCGATGAATTTGGGAAAGACGTATTTGAAACCGAGTACTACACCACATGCAACGGTATCGGTTATCATTCGGACATAGTGTCAATGGAAATCGCCATGACCGTTGTGGCGAGGCAGTTTGCACTGATGACCGAAGCAGGATACGAAAATTATGCAAAAAAAATTAATCGTCAATTGTCAGAAGAACAAAATATTGAATCAGCGCTTTTTAAGTTGTCAAACGAGATTAAAGCCCGCAGATTGATTATTGACGCCCGTGTAAATGAATTACGCGAGCGTCAAAAGTTGTTGTTGGAAAATAATGAGGCATGAAACGAGTATGCCCATAAATTTTGGAAAGGTTACAAAGTATTGGGGTTAGTCAATGAAAATGACACTAAAAAGAAGAATTATGATGTAAAGTCAAAAAAGAAGAAAAACAATGCCGCCCATTCCTGCTTTACTCCTCTTGCCGAGCCGAGTGAGTTATTAGACCTGTCGTAAACTGAACCGCTGGAATGTATCCTGCCGAGTGAGTTATTAGACCTGTCATAAACTGAACCATCAGAATGTATTCTACCAAGTGAGTTATTAAATCTGTCGTAAACTGAACCGTCGGAATGTATTCTGCCGAGTGAGTTATTAGACCTGCCGTAAACTGAACCGTCGGAATGTATTCTGCCGAGTGAGTTATTAGACCTGTCGTAAACTGAACCGTCGGGATTTATCCTTCCAATAAATTCATTTTTGCTATTGTACAAATCCTGTGCATCTACCTGCTGCGAAGCCGATAAAACAAACGACAGAAGAATGGCGGCTAATACTCCTTTTATTATTCTTTTAATTTTCATGACTTTATGTTTTTGATGTTTTTGACACTAATCCACCGATAGAAAGATAACCAACAATGATACATACAACAAAACTGATGCCAAGAAAAAAAATATTTCCTCAAACTTTGTAATTTATCCCCGCCTTTCTTGCTTGCGAATGTTGCAACTTGTGGCAGCCGTGCCACGGGTTCCATATTTTTGAGGTGTTTGCCAAGAATATTTTTTTGAAACGAAAAAGCAAAGATATGAGAAATTTGAAATAGCGTGAAGGATTTGCTGAATTATTGTACTTTTGCGCCATGAAATCATTTATCATCGGTTTTAGCCTTTTGCTTCTTTTCAGTAAGAATTGTCTTGCCCAGCCTAAAAACGAAATTTCCGTTTATCTGGGATTGATACAGTTAAAAGACGAACTTGCTCAAAGTATGGTGTATAGGGGTCCGCAAACAGGGTTTCAATATGGGCGGAGGTGGTTCTTTGAGAAATGGGAACTGCGCTACAAACCCAAAATAGCGGTGGGAGTTCCTTTTAACAGAGGCATGACAGGCGCCGGTTTTCATTTCGCGCCCGTTGATTTATCTGGAATTGTACCTGTTTATCAGAACGATAAACATATTTTTCGTACAGGACTGAATTTTGTTACCAATTATACTTACCAATTATATCCCCATCAACTTGGCGCACATTTGTTCAGGTTTGCTGAAATCGGAATAGCGCCGTGCGTGGAATATGAATATCAATGGAAACAGAGCAAAATCAAGGTGTTTCTGCAAAATTCCGTAGCAGGATTTGTTTCCCGCCCCGAAAATGTCCCTCACTATTTTTATTCGTTCAAGGTTTCCGACTTTGCCCTGAAACCGCATCAAAACATGAAATTCGGCAGTTTCAATCAATACGAACATTTTTATGTTTCAATAGAATATGTTCCCAATATCGCAAAAAAACATTCGGTTTTATTAGGCGTAGAATATATAAATTGCTCTTATCTTCATCGTTTTCAATCATTAAACTATTATTTGCAATGGAAAAAATCATTTTAAAAACAAAAATATTTGCGTTTTTTCTATCGTGCATTATCCTGACTTCCTGTTTAAAGGAACTCAACCTGAAACTGCCGTTTACAAAGTTTGTTCCTGAAAATTTGAATGACGGTTGGGAGTTGTCAACTCCCGAGCAAGAAGGAATTGACGAAGCGGAATTGCAAAAGATTTACCGATTTTTTCACGAAAGTAAAGATTTGTGGCAGGTGCGCAGTCTGCTGGTATTTCGCAACAACAAACTGATTGCTGAGAGTTATACGAAAAATCCTGCGGAAAAAAGCAGGGAACTTGTTCCCATTTGGTCGTGTACCAAGCAGGTTATGGGCATCCTTACCGGCATTGCCATTGAACAGGGATTGATTGAAAACGTAAATGACCCCATCCGGAAATATTTGCCCGAAGCAATTTCCCGCTATCCCGACAAAGGCGCAATTAGCATTCTGAATCTGTTGCAAATGCAATCGGGCATTGCTTTTAGTAACGATGGTTTTAGTGGGCAGTCCAATCAATTTTTGTTGCAAAAACCGGCTAACAGTCTTGATTTTGTTTTGGGATTACCGTTTCATTTCCCGTCAGGCGAAAAATTTCATTATAACGATGGCGACCCGCACCTGATTTCAGCCATTCTGCAACATCAAACAGGCAAAACTACCAAAGACTGGGCTGATGAAATATTGTTCTCGAAAATTGGTTTCAAAAATTACAGTTGGGCGGTGTATAAAGACGGAATTACAATGGGCGCCTTCGGAATATCAACCACTCCGCGCGAAATGGCTCGCATAGGGCATTTAGTGTTGAACAGGGGAAATTGGAATGGACAACAAGTGGTCAATTCCGAATGGATAGATGAGATGACGAGCGTTAAAGTTCCGAAAGGAATAATGAATTTTCTTGACTGTTCCTGGGGTTATCAGTGGTGGATTGATGAAAGTCGCGAGATGGTTTTTATGGGTGGACACGGCGGACAGCACGTTTTTATAAAACCGTCTAAAAATCTGATAATTGTAACCACCGCCGACAAAACCGATGCGTATCGTGAATTTGGATTTTACCTGGATAAAGCATCCGATATTTTTGACAGAATTGATAATATAACAAACTAATGAAGTATGATTAAGTTGCGGTTGAATTTGAAATCAACAACACAATATTTGTGGGTATCAACGGTGGGGATATCTACAAACCTACCGAAGCGGTTTCACTTGTGGTCTATTGTGCTACACAGGAAGAGATTGACTATTATTGGGACAGTTTGACGAAAGACGGCGGAGAAGAAAGCGTATGCGGCTGGTTAATGGATAAATATGGCTTTTCGTGGCAAATTGTACCGTTCAATATCAGCGAATTGTTTGTAAAACCGGGTGTTGCCGATGAATTGCTGAAAAAGAAGAAAATTGACATGGAAATACTGAAAATGTATTGTCAGTGAAAAATCCGTAAAAACATTGGTTTGAGGTTGTATGTATTATAAAAAATGTCCATCATCCGAGTTTTAATTCTTTCGTCCCCGCTAAAATTCCATATTTTGTTCCATCCGACCAACTTTCGGGCATGACCGTAGCGCAATATCGTAATTTTTCATCGAGGTTTCTAAATTCCTTGCCGCTTTCATTGCAATGTTCTTCTACAATCTCTATGGCTTCTTTCAAATAATCAATTTCCATTTCAGTAAGAGCAAAAACATCGTCAGCAGCAATTTCCTGATATTTTTTGGGGTCTTTCGGCAAAACCATATATATTTTGCCATCCGTATAATATTTACTTCTACCGGCTCTGTTTAAAAAAGCCTCGTATTGTTCCGGCGTCAATTCATACAGTTCATCATCTTCAGGAACATAGCCAATTTTAAACATCATCGACATCTGAACTGCCGAAAAAAATGTATCAAAAATATCTTTCTTCTTTTTCATCTTCCTATCAATTTTACAATCAATATTTTATAAATATTTTGCCGCTTTCACAAAAACATCCCGCATGGCAGTCCATAACGCCGGCGTTTCGAAAATATGTTTGCGCCATGCCCAAAATCCTATTTCCCGTTCGCGCAAACTTGCATAAACGGTCAGCATAGTTAGAATATCCAAATCTTTTTCATTGTCAATAATTTCCCATGTTGTTTCGCGTATAGCGAAATCCCGTTCGCCCGAAAAACGGGAAAGTTTTTTCAGCGTTTTTTCGCGTGAATTGAGTTTGTATGGTTTGTCATACGTTTCATCGTACTCTTTCACCATTTCACCCAATTGTTCGGCGATTTTCAGAGAATTTTCAACAGGTTTTTCAAATGTTTCCACCTGTTCTTCCACTTCGCGAAGAATGTAATCCTCGAATGGCAAATATCTGCGTCTTGTCCAACGAGCCATAATTTCCGCTGTTTTGTCGAATGGAGTGTAATCATCAACCGTAGATGCTTTTTCAGCAATTTCATCGGTAACCTCTTCTAATTTTTTATATTTTTCTCTGCATTTCTCTGTTTCTTCCTCAATGATTTTCACGAATTTAACGCCATTGGCAGGTTCCATGCAGCCAAAAATCTCTATTAACTTGTCGGGCGATGCGTAATAATCAATGCGGTTGGGCAAACCGCTCATGCGCAATATGAGCCGGTTAAGCCCTTCCATAGGCGTCGTTAGCCCGTCGCCCGTTTCGTTCCATTCTTTGACGATTTCCGACTGAAATGGATTGATAGTGACGCCATTTCTCAAAAGTAAACGCAACAGATTTTCCAAAGAAAAATCCTCCTTGCCGTTTATTTCTTGAACCCGTTTTACCAATAAAGCGACCTGTTCCACATCTTTTATCGTTTCAAGGTAGGGAAACAACAAATCGGTTACGCCCCACTGCGAAACGCTCGAATAATGGCTCATCTGTCGTATCAGTTCACTTTGCAGGGCGTCACCGTAGCCTTGCGCAATCAAAAACTCAAAATCTTGCTTTGTATCTGTTTTGGCAAGCCTGAAAAAACGCCGTATCACCATTTCAATATTCGGATAGAGCGGCAGAAGACGCTCCCACAAACGTTCCGGGTCATTACATACAGGAGGTAAGACATTTGTTTTGAGTACACCGGCAAGCCAAGCCCGCATGTTTTCTACCTGCTGGTCAGTATAATGAAACCCAAACATAAAGCAATTGGCAGGAAAACGGTTTTCGAGCAGAATACCCAATGCAATCATAGCCAACCCATAAGGAGCGCCGCGAGTACCATTTTCCCAAATCCGGCATCTTCCGTAAAAACCATCCATATAATCTTCCTTTATCCAAAGAATATCCAAATCTCGAGACTCTTCCTGATACGGGAACTTGCTGATGTTCTTATGCAATTCAAATCTGCATCCAACAACCAGCGAAGCCATATCAGAATTGACACAAAGGAACGTATTTTCGCCTTCTTCATGTATCAATTCCGTTTTACGTTCCACTCTTTCGGCGCCCCATTTGTTTACCCAAAATGGCGACGACAACGGAACCGGAAAATGCTGCAAAACCATGTGGCATTCGTTCCAGACAGGCTCCCATTGCTGCTGCGTAATACCTTTGGTATCAAAGTATAACCATATTTGCATTGTTAATCATTTTTTTATCGGAAGAACTCATTCCTTAATCCTTTTCTTTCTTCAAAAAGTCGTTGTTAATTACCTTGAACGACATTTTATGCTGTAACTCGGCATTATGCTGAAACTCCTGTGTACGAACAACGATACCCTCTTTATCCATTCCGCTTGAATATTTCCCACGCGCTTTTTCTAATAGTTCGTCCAAAGTGTAAGCAAAACTCTCGCCGACCTCTTCAATCGGAACTGTTTCCAATTCCAACTTTTCGCAGTAATTTTGCAAATCCGCCAACCCCATCTTTGGACGCGAGCCGTCGGCTTCCAAACGGACAATATCAAAAACATATAAATTCGGTTCCGTGAGTTTTAAACGGTTTTTCTGAATACCCTGACCGCAAAATTCCCCCTGAATAGCGATATTTTCGCCGAGAGTCAGCATTTTATCTTTAAGCCCGTGCCGATGAACCCATGCCCACATGGCACAGGAAACAGTATCTTCCCTGTATTCCCGATTGCGTCCGCAAACGCCGACAACGCCGTTATTGCAGTAAACAGTACATGAAGTGCCGTCCATTTTGGTCGCGATATAATAGGGTTTGCCTTTGAAAGCATCAATAAACTCTGTCATTGATTGTACGCGGGTTTCATCGGTTGTTGGAATGCCGAAGGGCTTACTGCCTATTTCTATGCCTGCGGTTCCTACAACTTCGGGCAGTTCCCATTTTCTTACATTGAGCAGCGCAGTTACATCTGCCCCAACAACGGTTTCGGTAATTTCGGGAAATGCGGTTATCGGCAACGCCAAGCCCTGCGAAATTTCACCGCGCATGGTCATTGTTTTGATACGCAAACCCTCGCCCATAAATTCATTGTTTCGGTAACTGGTGCGGTGCAGGAACTCATATCGCGGTTCTAACGGCAAAAAACTGTCCACCTCGAAATACACGCACTTGTCCAACGCCTTGAACTCGCCCTTCTTTGACACACACTGCCAACCCTTGATGATGACAAGTTCGATGGCGTCGGCGTCTTTTATCGGCTTAATTGCCGATATTTCCTGAATTGATGCTAAATTTCTCATCACTTTCCAATTAGTTTAATAAAACGTATCAATAATACAGGTTTTTAATCCCTTCTACCCAAAAATATCATCACGTAATAGACTAATTTCACATCGTAGATACCGTTATCGGCAAGCATCTTTTCTGCCACCTGTTTGCCTGTATATCCATAATTGACAGGAATTGCAGAAAACTGTTTGAATTTGCTCTTTAACTGCTTGGATACTAACCAACTCACCAGAGCAATAACGCCAAAAATAACCCAACCACTATGCATATTTTTAAATTTTTGAATAACAACTGTCAATGGAACAACAAAACCAATGCCAAAAATCGGTTTTTATTACTAAACTTTGAAATTTATCCCCGTCTTTCTTGCCTGCGAATGTTGCAACTGCCTCTTTATATGATACATCCTTCCATCTTTGACAAATTTCGCACCCGTTTGCTTGAACCAGAACGAAACATTGTTTTCCACGCACTGGCTGCGGATTTCCATTACCCAGTCAAAATGGCAGTGATGGGCTTCGTAACCGCTTTCACCGCCTACAACCACCTGCTCTACCCATGAACCAATATCGTATGGGCGCAGGTCTATCCGCTCTAATAAAGGTTCGAGAATGAGTGTTTTATGTTTTATCGGTGCGGCTTTGTAAATCGGCAGGCGATAATCCGCTCGGTCTTGGTTTTCGATGGTGCAGCAAATGGTGACATGTTTGTAGCTGTCGCCCCAATCGTCGGGCAAAAATACGTGCAGACGGTCAATACGTTTCGTTATCATCATAAAATTCAAATCGTTGCGATGACGTAGCATGCTCCATGCTTAGGTGCGCCACCGGTCGGCATCTTCAACAAAAAAATCAGAAGTGAAACAGGTGTATACCAACGTTCCCGACGGTGTAAAATATTATACATTGTGTAATAAAATGAATTTTAAAACTAATGGATAGTAATAGCCAACTTCCACGTGTGCTGCGCCCAGTGCAAGCATATAATTATTTAGACAAGTACCTGACCGAAGTCAGAGCACAGGGTCGTTATGCCTTCACCATTGAGGAATTGAAAAATGATTTCAATGTATCCATCTCTGCAATTCGGCAAAGTCTGTTCCGTTTGAAATTAAAAAATGAGATAGCAATCATCCGCCAAGGGTTTTATGTGATTATTCCTCCCGAATATTCAAAACAGGGAATACTCCCGCCATATCTGTACATTGACGATTTGATGAAATCGCTCGATAAACCGAATTATGTAGGCTTATTATCGGCGG
>Ga0209737_10002900_pt1 | contig 11968 bp, 6 predicted proteins | sample TergutCu122P3_FD_187284 | JGI IMG/M metagenome (GOLD analysis project Ga0209737, IMG submission 187284) | Cubitermes ugandensis P3 segment gut microbial communities from Kakamega Forest, Kenya - Cu122 P3 (SPAdes) (version 2) | ecosystem: Host-associated > Arthropoda: Insects > Digestive system >... | reverse complement strand
AGTTCAAGGATGCACATACAGTACTGATAAAAGAGTGGATGGCTGTAGTCTAAGGATGCACATACAGTAATGATAAAAGAGTATGTGCCTGTAGTCTGTACGAATACAGTAATACACGAGAGGATGGCTGTAGTTCAAGGATGCACACACAGTACTGATAAAAGAGTGGATGGCTGTAGTCTAAGGATGCACATACAGTAATGATAAAAGAGTATGTGCCTGTAGTCTGTGCGAATACACTAATACACGAGTGGATGTCTGTAGTTCAAGGATGCACATACAGTAATGATGAAAGAGTAGATGCCTCTAGTCTGAGTGTTCACATTGAGTAATGCTATGAGAGTGGATAGCAGCAGTCTGAGTATGCACATACAATCATGATACAAGAATAGATGGTTATATTCTGAGTATGCACATTCAGTAATGGTACAAGAGTAGATGGCTGTAAGATACAGAGTGGTTGCCAGTAGTCTGGGTATGCATATGCCTTCTTTGCCATTTTGTATTTTGTAAGCCTTTTATGTTAACTGTTTGCAACTAAATGTTTGAGGTCTCTCAGTTGAGTAACTGAACCCATTCTCACCCCCTGCATTCCTGTGATTTTGATGCTGGGAAACAATGCTGGCAATCATTTTTGAAATGCCTTTGAATATTGTTACTCTATGAATGCCCTTAAATAATTCAAAATGGCACCCTTTGAAGGAATTTTTTTTCCCCCAGACTTTTTAGATGTGAAAAAAACAGTGTGTCATATGGGGCCAGATTAAGCAGTTTGGACTTCTTGCTAACCCTTTGTTTTTCCACCTAGAAATTGTTTTAATGAAAGTGTCAATGTGATGCAAAATCCACTTTTCTGGTAGGAAATTTGTCCTGTTTTGATGGATTCACCCCCTATAAACATTGGAAAATATTAAACTTGAATGTTTCATACACAGTTTTAGAGGAACAAATTTGTAATGTATGATTACTTGGACATGAAAAGAGAGATCTGCATGGTGTTGACCTTTGGTGTGATGTTTACTGTACAGACTGTTCTGTTATTACTCACAATTTGTAAACCCATCTCATATAACTGACATAATTTTTTTTAACAGTTAGCAGAATACCTGTTGAAAACTGAACAGCTTGACAAATCCCATTCTAGCCACAGTTTCCATACAAAATCCTTCCATTGAGCCATTTGTACACATTGTAGGCTTTGAGGCATACTTTGATAGCAAAGTTGCAATGAATTTTGTGCACGGTGAAGTCAGAAATGTTATGGAAAGACAGCTTGATAGAATGAATAATCATATCATTCAAAGAACTAAAACAATGACAGGAATAATTATGGTAATAATGTGATTAGGGAGGTGGTGGTGGCGGTGGCAGTGGCGGCGACAGCGGTTGTTGATGTTTTTGTTGTTCATTATCACCATTATGCAGGGTATTTACAATTATATACCTAACACAAACCATGTTCCTAGGGAATATAATGTTACAGCTGTTCTTTGGTTACAATTTTGGGTACCTGTAATGCTATATCCCTTGATAAATGTCTTGTGCTGTTGCATTATACTTTCTGAAGTATGTGTGCAGTGCCCAGTAGGGATGTTTTCTGTAGTTCCTTGATGTGCTTTCCAGGTAATTTGCTGTGGTATTTTCTGAACGATTTTAAGATAGTTATAGTTGTCTCTGTTATAACTGGTATCAGTTTTTTCTCCCTCCCCCAATCGTAGTGTGCTGTATTTCTATTTTAAGGCCTCTGTATTTTAAAATCTTCTCGGCTTCTTTCTGGCTCACATTTCTTATCTCCTGAAAGTGCAGTTTCTATTAACAGACATGGTCTTTTTTTATTGTCACAGATTGTGATGTCCAGTTTATTGTTTGGGAGGCTCTGTCTGTTTTCACTTGTTGATTCAATAATAGGGTTACCTTACCTTCATAAATTTTTCTACTGGTTTTGGTACATGATCATACCAGTGTTCCTTCTCTAATTTTATGCCTGTTTCCTTGCATATGGTAAAGTGTAGTTGAGTACACTATCATGTCTCTCTATGTATTGTTCATTTTCCCATTGTTGTTATTATTATTATTGGTGGTGTTGTTATCATCATCATCATCATCAATGAGTATTATTTTTGACATGCATTTAACAGTACATAAGACTGGAGTCTTCTGGCATTAGACATTTTAAGAGCATTGAATACATAATATGTTGATGTTGTCTCTAATAAGATTGGGAATTTCTAACACATCACGTACAAATTGCTGTACATTTTCAGAGCATTAGAGATAGGAAACTTTTTGAGCTTATATTATTATTTTTTCATTCTTATTTTGTTTAGCTCAGAAGATGAGGTAAGTAAAGGGCTGCAAGGTGCCACAGCCGTAGATGAATCTGCATCCCCGAGCCAGCACAAACCATATGAGGTAGACTGAGAAATCAGTACCAGTACCTGTAAGACTGAAGAGGGTTGGGTCAGCCACCTGGCCAGTATATGGCATGCATGGAATCTTGCCAGCATGTGATGTATAAATATTTAATAACAAGCCTTTGAGAATATTGTTCCCACAAAGTTTCAGTCACTGTTGCAGTGAAATATATGTTCATATGGAACTTCTTTCTCATACTCCTATAAAATTAGTAATATCTAAGTTTGGAGTTGTGTGAGTTGTCAGATTTTCACTAGAATTTTTAAAATCAATATAAGGCAGCCCATTACATTGCAGTTGATCAGGCTGGCAGAATGCTGCCCTAGCAATATGAACTGCCCTCCTCTTCCCCAGTTAAAAGCAATTCAGCTTTCTCAATGTTTTGTCATAATTAATAACATTAAACTCACCAAAAATATGACAGAAATCATCATAATTCTTATAACAGTTTAATTATAATTGTTGCCTAACATGTTTGGTTGACTGCCATTATATGAAGAAGAGAGCAGTGATGATTAATCTTCATTAAGCTTAAGCCCAAAAGAAGGAAATACACTTCATTCACCAGTTCTGTCTTGCTGGCCTTTGGTTTAATTATGAGATATTTATTCATTTCCGCCAGGAATATATTTTGTTCATATGAGTAAAGGAAAACAAGTTGCCATAAGTATAGACTGAATGACCAAATGGAGCATAACTGCAGTGTGATCAAATAACAGTTCCAGTTATATGTTCAGTGATAGCCATATAAGGGAAGGTAAAGTAGAGGCTGTCTGATGTAATGGTTACTGTAATTTTCCTCTGACAGGGAATTTGTTACATATTGCCATACCATACTGTATTGCACACAGAAAATATGTTTTAAGAATGGATTGAGTGCAGAACATAATAACAAGTACAGTGTCATGTGATGTAGTTGTTGGTTAAAAAAAAAAGGGTGATGGTTTTGAGCACTTGTAGTGGATTTCTTTAGTGGAATGAGAATTACTGTGTAAAGTGGCATTACAACAAAGTATGTGGCATTAACCCTTTAAAGTCAAGTGTTTGCCTTATGATACACTGTTATTTATGTGCTTCATACAGTACTCAGAACAAATCACTCGTTATTTCCCTGTACAGAACTAACTGGTTTTATAGTGAAGACTATGTCTGTTTGCAGTGCTGTATGAACTGAATCTTGAAATATAATTCAGGTTAATTTTCATCTTTAAAACATTAAACCTCTCACTGTGAGTGATGGAGCTGTTCTGCCCTGTTACCACATTTTCCATGTTCAGAATGACACACCAAAGAAGAGATCTGTAGTGTTAAGAAGTGACTGCATTTCTGTCCAGTTATAATTTCCCTCTCTTTGCAAGCTGGAAAGAGGAGGTGTGACTGTAGGATCAGTGATGAAGATGTGGGGTTCTGTGCTGTTAATTCAAACCCTTTTGGCACATATCATGTTGGATAATGAAGTAATTAAAATGTAGATAGGTAGTTGCAAGGTTTGAGGTTCTGACAGCACTGTTGCTGAAGCTTTGAGTCTAATGGGATATTACACCATGTGACTGGTATAGTTACTCTTGTTTTGAAGGACTGTAATGATTTCATCTTCAGGGCTGGGCAGTCCTAACAGAACATGCCGTCTAGAATTGCTTGACCATGAAGGTGTAGTTGTTTTTGTACACATCCATTTTCTTTAATTTGTTTTTATAATGATCACCTACCACCGCAATTGGTACAGCTACTTGATGAATTGAAGTGCAGTTAGGTAAGGTTCTTCCACCCCACCACCACCACTCCCCAGACCTAATAGCATTACCAGTACCTCAGAATCGTGTATCATGCTGAGTAATGCTGCATGTGTCACCCCATAACTAGCATAACTAGGGTGGTAACCTGACAGTAGGTATAAAGGGTGAGTTGGAAAGGTAAAAACAAAGTAGCTGTTTGTATCAGGACAAGTAAAATGCTGCATGACTCAGAATATAATACTAGCAGTGACATGGGCATGAGAGATAAGTAACACTGTTAATTGAAGACCTTCATTTCACTTCTGTGGAGGATCCATATTTGATTTTTTCTGTTTTGAAGCTCGTAGTTTTGAATTAAACGATTTTGCCTCATAGGGCACTTACTAATTCCCTGATGATAACATTGTCATACTTATGCAGCCATTATTATTATTATTATTATTATTATTATTATTATTATTATTATTATTATTATTATTATTATTATTATTATTATTATTACCACCACCACCATTGTATGCAGTGATAATTCTATATCTAGGATCATATGCAAAAATAAAATGATAACAACAATTCTTAATTATTTTACTTCTTAACGTGGACTCTTTGTCCTTCTTTGAACATGCTGTTTTTAGCGATGCATTTGTACATTAATTTATACTGACTGAGGTAATGCAACTGTATGCTTAGGAAACCATTATGTTAGGTGGTGTGTCCTGAAATCTGTAGACTTTCAATGATTGTGTTATCACATAAGCTTCTAAGCAAGATTATCAACATTCTTTTAAACAAAAACAGTAGCAGTCTGATTAATTGTTGACCGGTACAACTACCTAATACCCAAGCTGAATGGTGTGCTGTTGTGGTATCTTGGTTCAGGAGTTGTGGTATCTCGATCAAGTGGTTTTTTGTTTCTCTCATTTCCTTAAGGGAAGTGCAGAATGTTAAGCCTCTCATGGTGCAGGAGTTTAGAGGAATATGAAACCCAAAAGCCCAACAGTTAAGACAAGAACCCATCATTTTACCCTTCCTGAGTCATTTCAGTCCAAGTTGTCTTAATAGTGTGTATCATTAATATCTTGAAAATGCAGTAAACTTGCTTTGACATAATGAAACTCTGCATATTGCCTACAGAGTGTATTTGTGCATTTCGTGTGATTGTTACAATCAACAGCAGTTATTTCCCTATGCAACATTAACCAGTTGGTGTTCGTAATGGAGCAAAGTGTGTGTTGGATGTGAGTTAAAAATTGAATTTGTATATAACATTCAGCCAAACTTCATATTTCAGAAGTTTAATATGGTTCTTCCATCCTTTAGTTTCCCAAGTGGTTTCTCTCCTTGAATTTTTTCAACTACAATTTTGTGTACATTGTGTTTTGTTTCTTACACTTTCAGTTTTCTGCAGGGCATAGTGTAGTATTTTATTTCGTCCTGATGATCGTTACAAAAATGATCATGAACTCATCAACAGAAAATGGGATTTCAAAGTAAGCAAGTAATGAACTTGACAATTCCAGAAATATAAGCAATACAGAATAACTAAATACAAGCAGTACGTAGCAAATGCCCCGAGTTGCCAAATTTGACACATCGAACCCAAGTCCCACACAACAAATTATAACAAGGCTGCATCAAGCATTGTATAGTCATTATTCAGCACGTATAGCACAACATCCTCATGTCATTCACCTTATTTGTATATATGGTTACTCTCAATATTTCGTTTCAGATGTCATAAGTCTTGATCTTCACTTAGTGTAAGAAACTATATTTAATGCCATACAAAAGAATGGTTAAAACAGTGCTGTGAAGTGCATATTCTGTAATTCATTTGCCCATGTCCATACTTGTTATGATTTTTGAGCCTTGTAATGTTTTTTTTTTTTTTAATTTGGCATTTGCAGTTGACACAGCATTGTTGAATGAACCTTACAGGCATGAACTGATGTTTCAAGTGAACATAATTAGGGAGCACTTACAGCTAGCTGCTTGCACACTCACATGACTTGGCCTAGTTTTGTGATTACCACAGATGCAGCAGCTGATGAAGACTATTGATAGGGCGCTAATTACTGCTGTGGACAGTGCATAACAATGTGAAATAGCAGATATGAAGCCCACGGCAGAGATGGAGCTCTGCCTTTGTTTTCACATGGTGGTGATTTGCTGTGACCCAACTGTATCAAGTAAGGAAGTGATAGTTGTTAGGGCATTCTGTGCTGCTATATTCTGCTCACACTGGGTAGTGTCACTGTGCCCTGTGACAGTATTATGCACACTGTCTTGCAGTAGCAGATTAAGGTGATTGTAACTGCCAGTAGGAGAGGTGGGAAAGGGAAAAGAGATCCTACTGGAAAGAAGGGTTGAACGTTGGATTTCCACTTGTAGTTCACATACATTCTTGGGCTTTGTGCCTGTCTGCTTTAAATCTTTCTTGAGCGGTCTTGAGACTTACAGTGTTTATTGATTTTCAGTGGCTCCTGCAGTGATATAAGAATCAAGCACCATAAAAATTTATGAATTGATCATTTCAGTGGACATACATCCTAATTCAGGACATACAGCTATGTTGTTTCCGAATGTGAGGGACCACTGTCACTGTATACATTTACACTGTGCAGGATGAGCTGTATTTGCATCCAACTTCAGACATGCAAGGAGTACGAAGTTAAATTGTTAGCTTGGAATTTTACCCGAGTGTTGTTCTTGTGGTTTAAAAGTTATATAATTCCTAATGTTATTGAAAATTTACAAGTAAAATTACACTGCAAGCTGAGATTTATTTGGGAATTCTACACATTTCATTTTCATAAACCAGTTTTAAAACACTGGAGAGTTATATATAGTGACAGTGGATTGAATGTTACTGAAATGTAATAGGTGAAAGTGGTACAGCTTAGGGGGTAATTCAGAAGGTATGGAATGTTTTATGTTTTCATCTGGAGGTTTCCCCTTCCTTGTACCCCACATTCCAATAAACAAGGTGAATGTTGGCCCACTGACTTTGTTCCTTCTCACCTTGTAAACTTCACTCTGTTTTTCTTTTTAAGTTATCATTATCATCATCATCATCTTTATTTTCCTTGTATCCTATTACAGGCATAACCCAGGATGTGGAAATTGTCTGTATAAAGTGTATATAAATCTGTAGTATTACAGTTGTCAATAATAACAATAAAATAATCCAATATTATACAATAAGATAATAAAAACAAGATATACTTGTATTCTTAATAAAGTCAGAATGAAATTTATCACATTGGTCTATCTCTCTTCTTTACTCGATACTTGTCTTGAGTAGTAACCTTTCATTCCTTTCTTAGCTCAAACCTTAAAAGGTATCTTTAAATTCATAATATTCTTGGATAGAATAGAAAGAATGTTGACACAAAAATTTCTTCAGGGTATTTTTAAAACTTTTTTGGTCAAACGATAGGGATTTTATGTATTCCGGAAGGTGATTGTAAAGTTTTATGGCAGCGAAATATGGTCCTTCAGTATATTTCGTCGTGTTAGCAATTGGTAGATGTAGATCCTTGTTATACCTCGTTCTCTATTTATGAATTTCACAATTAGGTGTGTATAAATGTCTATTATTGACTGTATGTATGATTGAAGAGTAAATGTATTGAGAGAACACTGTCATTATTTTCAAGTTTTTAAAGAGCGGTCTACAAGAGTCTCTTGGTTTAGAGTTTGTTATGATTCTAATGCTCTTCTTTTGGATTATATATACTTTTTTGGCATATGAGGAGTTGATTTATTTCATGACCAGAAGTTAAGTTTCCTGGTGGTATAATTGTAGTAACACTTTGAAATTCACCATATGTGGTCCTTATTGTAAAATGTGTATTTATATTGAAAATGGTTGTTTGCTCAGTTTTTTGAGACAAAGTATAAAACAGTGTACATGGAAAAAGTGGAAAAAGTATGTGATATTAAATACTATGTAAAACTATATACTGCTGTTCTATAATTCAGTTTTCCCAATGTTCATTCATTCATTCATTCATTCATTTTCATTCCGTGGATTCGTACAGGATTACAAATTCCATATGGATATGGAAATAGTCAAATTTGCGTAAGAAATCTAGAGGTGAAGTCAATATAAAAGTGTACACTAATTTTAGTTACTAGGCCTAGTACAATATTTGAGGTTTTAACATAACATAAAATTATATTAATATAATATGATATAATAAACAATATGTCTGTTGAAATACAGACGTCATAACAAAATGTAATTGTAATATGAAATTAACACAATAATTTATCAATAACCCATGCCATTGAATTGTTACAAACTGGAATATACATTATTCCTTATAATCAAAAAATTCATCCATAGAATAAAATGAATTATCCAGGAGAAACCTCTTTAAGGTCTTTTTGAATTCTTTTCGCTATACTCTTTATGGAAGTTGGTAAATGATTAAAGGTCCTAATACCCGCATAATGTACTTCTTTTTGGTATTTGGTTAAATGGGATAAAGGGAGATGTAAGTTCTAACTATTCCTTGTTTTTATTGTGTACAATTCTGCAATATCCAAAAATAAATTTCTTTTGTTAACTACAAACATTAACAGAGAATATATGTATTGAGCTGATAAGGGTAAAATTTTTAGGATTTTAAAAATCTCTCTGCATGACTAAATACAAAATATAACTGTCAGTCAAAACACAACAAAAATTATTGTATTATGCTTTACAATATGTTTTACAACTACATGTTTCAGCCCTTTCCTTTAGGCCATCTTCAGGTTGTATACACTAGGCCTTGAGAGTAATGTATCCCATATACAAATATACTACATTGATGATGAGATCTCAGTCATCATTATTATACAAATATGGACTTATTGTGGCGGGTATGAAGATAGATTATTATGGATGGGCACTGGTTTTAGGTGTAGGTTGGCAGGGATGGAAACAATGTTTGTGTCTTATACTATAGTTATATTTTGTATTTAGTTTATAGAACACAACGGGGATGTCGCACCTAAAACTCTCTACATGAGTCGTTATTCCAAGCCCCCATTATTATTCTAATAGCTCTTTTCTGTAATTTAAATACACACATACTCTTAGTTGAATTTCCCCAAAAAATCAAGCCATAGGACATTACTGAGTGAAAAAAAACATAGTATACCATTTTTAATGCATCATTTGATAAATACAATTTAGACCTTCTAATTATGTAACAAGCTTTATTTAATTTGGGAGCAGCTGTATCAATGTGTTGTTTCCAAGAAAGTGTATTATCTGTTGTTATACCTAAAAATTTTACAAAATTTGTTTGTAATATCATTTTGTTATCATGTTCAATATTTGTTTTATTTAAAAATTTATTTTTAGTTATAAATTGCATATAATATGTTTTATCAAAATTCAACGAAAGAAAGTTTGAATTAAACCACTCCATTATCTGAAACACTATATTCAATTTTCTTTCAAAATTCAATGAGCATTGTTCACTAATAATTACACTTGTATCATCTGCAAACAATACATCTGAGGAGTTCTTTTAGGTACTGTATATGGTATTACAGATAGTAAGTCATTAATATAAATTAAAAAAAAAAAACAATGGTCCCAAAATTGATCCTTGAGGGACACCTATATTAATTTTGTCCTATTTTGAAAGTTTGTTATTGAATTTCGCCATCTGGTATCCGTTCTCTAAATAAGATTTAATTAATGTATATTGTGATATTTCCATCAACATTTCAGTCCTTAATAATTTTCGGTATGGGATTTGAGATGCGCACAGTGGTGAGGATTTGTAATGTGGTCTGAGGTAGGACACCATATAGTCTGGTATGTACATGGATATGAATGTTTTTGAGGAACATTCTGGGTCTGTTTACACAAGCCATCATGATGGAAGCAGTAGGTCCAGGTCAAATTGTCTGTGCTGACCATTTAGATTACACTGTCCGATAACTGAGAAGACCACAATTTTGAATCTTAATATTATGCATTTTTCATGCACTTGAAATATGTTTCCATTCACAAATAATATTAATACTTCCACTTCAGCCAATAGAATGATTACAACGGGACAGATTTATTTTCGACTAGCATTTCTTGCATGAGGTCCAGGTGAAAGTTCAATTATATAATAAGGTGCTTCTTAATATATAAAGTTAATATAATGTATTAAAGAAAATTAAAAATCCTTCTGCAGAATAATCCAATGAATTCAACAGATTAAATTTTATTTTCCTTTTTGGATGAAATGCAATAGCAACACTGTAATAAATACCTGTACTTCTAAATTACATTATGCCGTAATACTGCGTGTTATTATAGAGTGTGATATGGTTTTATTTGTGTTTATGTTGTAAAAAAATATATTCATAATATTATTCTGCATGTGTAGTTATTACATACTTGTCGTTTCCAGGGACCACATTTATGGCTGGTTGATTTGAATAAAGAATAAAAACCCTTTGAAACACAGTCTCATATTCGAACAAACAGCTTGGGCATCATTACTTGCACAGAACATCCACCAAGTACTTCATGGCACCACGAATACAACACAAGATTTCTAGGTCGGCATATAGTGAAAAAAGCCGTAATCCTGGTATTAGGCAATTAGGATAGCCAAGGAGGTATACGAAGGCGTCCTTGCACCTGGCTTATATCTTTTGGTAGGTTTGCAGTTTGGTGGGGTTCCTAAAATGTAGTCGGCCAAAAGGTGGTGACAAAATATGCAAAATTATTATTCTAAATGAAAATCTTGACTTCTTGCGCATAAAATGTCCTAATTTGCATAGCCAAACAAAAGAGCATGACTTACTCGAACTTTTAAAAATAAAAAATTCTAAAACGTGTAGTAACTATTGGTCTGCTTTGGTACTGTCGCCGAGACAACTAGCAAAACTGGAATCCACGACAAAGCAGAAATCCCACCTGAAGCTGAATATTTACTCGCAACATATTCATTAATTAGCTTTAACACAACAGCTCAGTATATTAGCTCTTATGGAGTTAACAACAATTTCGTTTTTCTTGTCGCATATTTTGTAACATGACAAACGTACTCTTATAATCAAATTTTAGTTTCTTCTTGCAATGTTGGTATTAGCATCACGAATATATTTGCCTCGTTCGCCAACCTTCATTTCCACTTGTTATAATTTTCCCTCCACAATTAATATTAATCCTTTCAGTTCAGCCAATAAAATGATTACAAAGGGACATTTTTAATCTCGACTAGCATTCCTTGCATGACACTCAGGTGAAAGTTCAATAATATAATAAATTTCTTCTAAATATATACATTTGAATAAATATAATACATTAAATGAAAATTAACAAATCCTCCTACAGAATAATCTATTTAATTCAACAGATGAAATATTATTTTCCTTTTTAGATGAAATAAAGTATCAAGACTATAATAAATAACTGTATTTGTAAATTACATTATGCCCTAATACTCCGATTTATTATTAGGTGTGCTATGGTTTTATTTGTGTTTATGTTTGTTTGTTTGTTTATTTATTATACATTCAGTCAATCCATACATGGTCGAAACCACAGGATATAGAATTTGTCATTATAAATTACATCAGTTAAGTTACAAAATTATAATATTTACATATAATGGATTGAAATCTTAAAATACAATAAGTGTAACTTAATTATATACATTAACACATACCATTAATTAGATAATAAAATAAAAGCAGGATAGAATAAAATAGAATAGGGTACTCAGTCCAGCCAGTTCAACAGTCATCACAAGTACATGGCATTTAGGTCGCCTAAGGTAGACCAGTGTAGAAATTCATCTATGGAGTAG
>Ga0209737_10002899_pt1 | contig 11972 bp, 12 predicted proteins | sample TergutCu122P3_FD_187284 | JGI IMG/M metagenome (GOLD analysis project Ga0209737, IMG submission 187284) | Cubitermes ugandensis P3 segment gut microbial communities from Kakamega Forest, Kenya - Cu122 P3 (SPAdes) (version 2) | ecosystem: Host-associated > Arthropoda: Insects > Digestive system... | reverse complement strand
TACGAAAGCGGAGCGACCGACGCCGCGAACGGCGTTGCGGCGATGAATACGAGACCTTTTGCATAATCAGCATACTGGGTGTCTTTCAGCATCAGATATCCTATGATAGGTATTATCGATGCTATCACCACCCCGATCAATATTCCTCTGACGATAGCCAAAGGATTCTTTGCCGGACTCAGGTTCCTGCTGGGGATCCTCGACAAAGAGATGGTCATCATCACAGCAAGCAGAAGGATCGTAAGGTTGCTTGTGACGTCTGTCACTGTAATATCGCCGAAGACTATGGTTTTCCCGGCGGGGAATACACCGGAGAAATTCGTAATGAGCGAGATCACTAATGCGGCACCCATCATGAAGGCGCTGCTTGTCAAAAGCTTCAACGCCAAACGCATATCCCGGTCAAAGGTATGCACATATATGAAGATAGACCTGCCGCAATCTAAATAGCATTGCAGACTTTGAGGGGTACCATGGAAGATGTGAAGAAGGTGAGGCCCGGCTGGTACAACGCATTCAGGCCTTGGTCTCTCCACGGTGCGGTGGTACCCGTCCTCATCGGAGGAGCGGTCGCTTATTACGACGGATTCATGAATTGGTGGATATTCGTCATGGTGATCATATGCGGCTGTTTACTCCAATCGGCGGCGAACCTTCTCAACACATACGGGGATTATGTGAAAGGCACGGATACTCCGGATTCCCTCGACAGGTCCAGGTCCCCCGAACTGGTGACGGGAACGCTGAAACCGAAAGCCATCCTCTTTGCCGGACTGGCATGTCTGGGTATAACGGCGCTCTGCGGGCTGGTCTTCATCTGGTACATAGGATGGGGGATACTTATCTTCGGTATCCTCGGCATCGCCGGAGCAGGTCTGTACACAGTTGGGATATCCTACAAGTACCATGCGATGGGGCTTATCAGCGTGTTCTTCATGATGGGGATACTGATGCCTTTGGGAACTTACTATGTTCTCTCCGGGGATATTTCGTATATTGTGCTTCTGATGTCCCTTCCCAACGCATTTTTGATAACGGCTGTTCTCAGCGGGAATGAGACCAGGGATTATCACGAAGATAAGCAGGCCGGAGTGAGGACATTATCAGGCTTCCTCTCTTACAAAGGCAGCCTGAACATGTATCTGGCACTGAACATGATCGCTTTCCCTATTCTGTTGGTCATCATACTGCTGCAGGCGGTCCCTTGGACGTGTGCGCTGGCATTCGTTGCTCTGATCGATCTGTATCTGCTGGTCAGGAACGCAAAAGGCGCTCCGGAAGATAAAAAGAAAAGCAGACTGCTTGTTCCGTTATCCTTCAGACTGAATTGGCATTTCGGGTTCCTCATCGTCGCAGGATACTTAATAGGACAATATCTCATCACCGGTGCAGTATTATGAGCGAAGAGATCAAACCCAACGGCATCCAATTCGAGGGCAAAGAGGAATATGTGAAGGATGTTTTCACGGAGATCGCTTCATATTACGATGAAATGAACGATCTGATGTCAATGGGCATGATAAAAAGATGGCATAAATTCATGATGAAGAAGGCCGGCGACATATCATCGAAAAAATGTCTCGACGTCGGTACGGGAACGGGCGAGATAGCTTTCCTTCTTGCGGAGAATGCCGGGGAAGGAGGCGTTGTCTACGGAGTCGACATCACTCCGAAGATGCTGGAATTCGCCGAGACGAAAATGACGGAAAGAAAACTTCCCAAACCGGTATTGTTCGAAGAGGGGGATGCCCTGTCGTTAAGGTTCGAGAACGATCATTTTGATATCGTCACTTCAGGATATATGCTGAGGAACGTCTCCGACATTCAGAAAGCCATCGATGAGATGTACAGGGTGCTGAGGCCGGGAGGAAGAGCGATCGTTGCGGAGCTTTCGAAACCGGACAACAGAGTGATCAGATTCTTTTACGATCTGTACATGAAACACAGAGTATACTGGCTTGGAAGGAAATACAGCGGCGGAAAGCCCATCGACGGAAAATATCCCGCTTACGAATGGCTTACCGCTTCAATTGAAGGGTTCCCCCACGGAAAGGAGATGGCCGACAAGTTCACAAAGGCAGGTTTCATTGAAGCTCAATATTTCATTAAGTCCTTCGGGGCCGTGAATATTTATTTGGGTATCAAGAAGTGAGCCACAGCCCCCCTCCCTTCTTGCGAAAATGCTCGAAAGGCAGTTCATTTCTGCAAACACTATGTGAAAATGTTAGGAAATCTTTCCTAAAAATTTTATTTTTCAAAAATTTTAGGAAATGATTCCTAAAAATTTATATCGTTGAATACGTATGCTTCTTTATGGCGAAAGACACCGTTATCCGCAAAGACTATCTCGAAAAGATGTTGAGATACAAGGATAAAACAGACCTTGTGAAGGTGATTACAGGGATGAGGAGATGCGGAAAGTCTACGTTGCTGCACCAATTCATGGATGTTTTGGAAAAAGAAGGCATCAGCAAAAAAAGGATCGTATATCTGAATATGAACTCGAAGGTCAACAGGCATCTTCTGAATGCGGATTCATTTTATGATCACTTGATGTCCAGGGTATCCGAAGAAAGAACATACTTCCTGTTGGATGAGATACAAAGGGTGACGGAATGGGAAAAAGCGATCGATTCGTTATTGATAGATACGGATGCCGACATTTACATTACCGGATCCAACGCATATCTTCTCTCTACGGAATTGTCGACCTTCCTCACAGGGAGGACCATCCAGATCAATATGCTGCCTCTTTCATTCAAAGAATTCATGGAATTGAATAAGCTCGAAAACAACGAAAAAGCATTTGATGATTATCTTTCGATCGGATCTATGCCGATAATAAGAAAGATCATGCCTAAAGATGATATATTTGAGATCGTAGATGCAATACGTTCGGATATTGTGGTCAAGGACATAGCCAAAAGAAATAAGATGACCGACGTGACCATGCTGGAGAGGATCATTGATTATCTCTATTCGGAAATAGGCAACAAGATCTCCGGACACTCGATATCGAAAGAATTGCGAATCGATAACAAGACCGCCGAAAGCTATTTAAAAATGATAAGGGAGTCGCTGTTGTTCTATCAGGTCAAACGGCACGATCTCCGCGGAAAAATGATCCTTACAACACCGTCCATTTATTATTGTACCGACCTTGGAATGAGGAATGCCGCTATCGGAGAGTATTCCAGGGATATCGGCAGATCGATAGAGAATCTGGTGTTCCTGGAACTTCTCAGAAGAGGCTATGTCATACATGCGGGAAAGCAGGGGAGTTCAGAGATCGATTTCGTTACCGATAAAGGCGGGCAAAGAGAATACTACCAGGTGTCAATGACTGTTCTTGATAAAGATGTCGAAAAAAGAGAGATGAAACCGCTTCTGGAAATGAACGACGGCAACAAACGGACAATACTGACAATGGACCGCATAGGTCTGGGCACATACGGCGGAATAGAGCGCGTGAATGTGATCGATTGGCTGTTGGGAGGATGATCGGCCGGTGTTGAAAATGGAATGAGCCAGACGGCTCATTTTTTCTCAAGTTTGCTTCCGTAGAACGCCGATATGGCTTTGTACAGAAGATACACGTCCGTCTTCGATGTTATCTCGAACGGAGAATGCATGGAAAGCACCGGCACTCCCATATCCACAGTATCGAGATTGTGAAGGGAGATATCAGATGCGATCGTACCGCCGCCTCCGATATCCACTTTTCCCAACTCTCCCACCTGCCACGGGATCTCCGCATCATCCAGTATCTTCCTCAGGAAGCCCATGGTCTCCGCCGACGCATCGTTGGTGGAGTACTTCCCCCTGCTTCCGGTGTACTTGGAGACGACCGGTCCGCGGTTGAGGAAAGAACAGTTGCTCCGTTCGAACACTTCTCCGAACGCCGGGTCTATTGCCGCATTGACATCGCACGATAAGCAGAACGATCTCATCAGAACGTGGCGCACCTGGAGTCCGTACGCGGAAACGAAATCTTCCAGGAAGTCCCTGAAGAAGAAAGACCTCATCCCGGTGTTCCCGTCTGAGCCGGTCTCTTCTTTATCGGCAAAGACTGTGACCGTGGTGAATTCCGGGTCCTTACATTCGATCTCCGCCATGAAATTGGTGTAAGCGCAGGCGCTGTCGTCCTGCCCGTACGCCCCCACCATGGATCGGTCAAGCCCCACGTCGATGGGTTTGAATGCCGGAACGGCGGAAAGTTCCGCACTCAGGAAGTCCTTTTCGGTTATGCCGTATTTCTCATGGAGTATGTTCATTATGTTCAGTTTCACTTTTCCGGATACCTTCTCGTCTTTGAACGGCCAGCATCCCACGAGGATGTTCAGCTGTTCTCCTTCGATGACCTCCGCCGCCGGCTTCTTCATCTGATTCATGGCAAGATGCGGAAGAAGATCCGTTACGCAGAAGACGGGATCGCCTTCTTCCTCGCCTATCCTTATCTTTATTGTTTTCCCATTTGTAAGGGATACCACGCCGTGCAGCGACAGCGGGATCGCCGCCCACTGGTATTTCTTAATGCCGCCGTAATAGTGGGTCTTGAAGTACGCCATGTCGGTATCTTCGAACAGAGGGTTGGGTTTGAAGTCCAGCCTCGGGCTGTCGGTGTGGCTCACGCCCACTCTGAGACCGTCCTCTATCGGTCTTTTTCCTACGGTGACCATGATGAGCGCTTTGCCGCGGTTGTTCATGTAGAACTTGTTCCCGGGAGAATATTTCTTTCCGAGCTGGAATTCCTTGTAGCCTTTTTTCTTCAGTATGGGGACAGTGTAATCCAGGATCTCCCTCTCTGTTTTGTACGAAAGGAACTCCTTGTATCCTTCACAGAACTCTTGCGCTTTCTCGAGAAGGGAACCGTCGTCCTCTCCGAGGTTCTTGGATTTCATTAGCAGCTTTTCCTGTAATTTCTGCCCTTCGCTCTTTTTTTCTGCCATGCTACCCGATTCGTAGAGGATTACTTGATTCTTGTGTTTATACCGTATTTACGATCCCGGCTCTTTCAGCTGAGATTGAAGTTTGGATGTTCTCAGCGTTCTTATGGAATTCAGTATCGCGATGATCGCAACACCCACGTCCGCAAAGATGGCCTCCACCAGCGTAATGTAGCCCAACGCCCCAAGTGCCAGGAATATCACTTTTATTCCGATCGCGAATACGATGTTCTCGATGGAGATCGCCCTGGTCTTCTTTGCTATCTTTATGGCTATGGGTACTTTGGAGGGCATATCGTCCATTATCACAATGTCCGCCGCTTCTATCGCAGCGTCCGTTCCCATCGCTCCCATCGCTATTCCCACATCCGACCTGGCCAGGGACGGCGCATCGTTGATCCCGTCCCCCACGAATGCAACGGAACCTTCGGACAAAAGGTCCTCAACGATGCCGATCTTGTCCGACGGAAGAAGGTCGGTATAGACGGTATCGATCCCAAGGGATGTTGCGACATACTCTCCTACGCTCTTTATATCGCCTGTCAGCATTGCTATCTTCTTTATCCCGGCCTCTTTCAGCATAGATATTGCCGATCTCGAATCGCGCCTTATGCGGTCCGAGATCACAAAGCAGCCCTTGAACTCCCCGTCGATGCCTACGTAAACAACGGTCCCGAAGCTTTCCGGCCTTTCAAAGGATATGTTGTTCCTGATCATCAGGGTCTCATTTCCCACCAGCACCCTGCGTCCGCCGACCTCGGCTTCGATGCCGCAGCCTGCGATCTCTTCCGCAAAACTTACCAAAGAGCCGTTCATCTCTCCGCCGTACGCTTTCCTTATGCTTACCGCGATAGGATGATTCGAATGGAACTCCGCATGAGCGGCCATCATCAGGAATTCTTCTTCGGCGATCCCGCCGGGGATGATGTTCTCCACATCGAAGGTCCCTTCGGTAAGGGTCCCCGTCTTATCAAAGACGACCGTGTCCACTCCGGCGAGGGCTTCGAGATAATTTCCTCCTTTGACGAGTATCCCCATGCGGGATGCACCGCCTATCCCTCCGAAGAACGCTAAGGGGATCGAGATGACCAAAGCGCACGGACACGATATCACAAGGAAGGTCAGCGCCCTGTAGAGCCAGTCTTCGAAAGGATCACCCGTTAACAGCGGCGGGATCACCGCAAGGATGAGAGCGGAGGCCACTACAACGGGGGTGTAGTAGCGTGCGAACTTCGTAACGAAATTCTCCGATTTCGATTTCGCTTCATACGCATCCTCTATCATATTGATGATGCGGGAAGCTGTGGAATCCGCATAGAGAGAGGTCACACGTATCGTCAGAACGCCGTTGGTGGAGATGCAGCCGCTCAGCACCCCGTCTCCCGCAGATGCTCTTCTGGGCACGGACTCTCCGGTGATCGATGAAGTGTCGACCATGGAAGAACCTTCTTCGACGATCCCATCGAGAGGTATCCTCTCTCCGGGCCTGACAACGATAAGGTCGCCGATGCGCACCTCCTCGGGTTTGGACACCACGATATCACCATCGACCAAAAGGTTGACCTCTTCGGGAAGGAGGTCGGTCAGCGAGGATATGGATCTCCTGGAACGGTCGACGGCATACTCTTCGAACAATTCGCCCACTTGATAGAAGAGAAGGATCGCTATTCCTTCCGGAGCTTCTCCGATGGCAAAGGCTCCGAGAGAAGCGATGGTCATCAGGAAATTCTCGTCGAACGGTTGTAAGTTGTAAATTGCCTTCAGAAAACGAATGAATATAGGATAGCCTACAGCGATGTAGGAAGCGGCGAAGATGATCAGCTGAACGGTCTCATCGAAATTCCCGAACAATCCGATAACGAGCAGTATGCCCGAAACGATGATCCTGGATATCGCGGCGGCCCCGAACAATGTCACACCTTTCTGAGCTTGACGTCCGGTTCGATCTTTTTTATTGCCTTTTCGATCCGCTGTTCGATCGCTTGAATATCGGGCTCATCCGTCTCCACCGTAAGTTTTTGGGTCATGAAGACCACCTTGGCCGAATTGACGCCGTCGATCTTGCCGACGGCCTTCTCCATCTTATCGGCGCACGCGGCACAGCCGAGCTTCTCTATTCGGTATACGTATCTCATTTTCCTTCCCTCATATGTTCAAGCGCTATGTCCAGCAGCGTCTTGACGTGGTGGTCGTCCAGGGAATAGTAGATGTTCCTTCCGTCCCTCCGAGACTTAACGAGATGCGCTTGTCGGAGTGTCTTCAGCTGATGCGAGACCGCCGATACCGACATCCCCAGTATTTCGGAGATGCAGCAGACACAGACCTCTCCGCCTTCCATCGTCCATAATATCCTCAGGCGGGTGGGGTCGGAAAGGATCTTGAAAACATCGGATAGTTCGTTCGCTGTTTTTTCATCTGGCACATGGTCATGCACGTTCTTCAGAATGATCTCGTGCTCTGCGTCTCGGTGGTCGTTCTTGTCTGCCATAAGCGTCGCCATAGTTGAATAGTTGAACAACTGCTCAAATGTTTCAAATGATATAAATCTTTCTTCGCTGCGGCGGTATGATCGTTTACGGCATTCAGATCCCCCCTACGGTACTAATCGCTTACTTTTACGGTGAGGGCAAGAAATTCCCCGCTGGCTCTTGCAACAGCCGTCGCAGCCTTCCCGGAAAATCCGTTGATAGCATTGGCGCCGGCGGTGGGCCCGCTGATCGAATTGCCTATACTGGCTATAGGGTCTGCAACAGTCCTGAAAGAGAGTGCGGACGGGGGAATTACGACAAAGTGACCAGGTAAATTAAAATAGAAAATACATGAAAATCTATAGTAAGGTATAAATTAACACACGAATATAGATAATCCGGTGAAAGGAAAATGGGCAAATTTGTCATAAAACCGGCAGCAAAAGATGGCATGATGTTCAATCTTATCGCAGATAACGGAAGGGTCATATGCACTTCCCAAGTATATGCGAGCGAGTCGTCATGCATGAGCGGAATTGAAAGCGTGAAAACCAACAGCAGATCCAAAATAGAGGATCAGACCGTTGAAGGCTTCAAAAAGCTCACAAACCCGAAGTTCGAGATATTCATGGACAAAGGCGACAAATACCGTTTCCGCCTTAAGGCGATGAACGGAGAGATAGTTGCGGCATCCCAGGGCTACATGAGCAAAGAATCATGCAAGAAGGGGATCGAGAGCATATCAAGGAACGCCGCCGACGCCGTGATCGTCAAAGAAGAAGAGTGAAACCATTAAACAAGCAGGGGTCCGCCCCTGCCTAATTACTTTTTACGGTGAGAAGTACCTGTATGTATTCTGCGTATACTGATAATCTATAAAAAGTAATAAAAGCAATAAGTATATACAAAGTCCGATCACTCGATGGACGATATAGCGCTTATAATTTTGCAAATATTCATTTTACTGCTTTTTGCAAAGCTTCTGGGCGGTCTGTTCGAAAGATTCCATATGCCGAAGCTCATCGGAGAGATCATTGCCGGAGCGATTTTCATCAATCTGGTCATTTATTCGCCTGAGTTCGGAGGGTTTTTGAACTTCGACATAGCGAAATTCAATTCCGGCGAAAGCGAAAGCTTCTTCCACATAATGGGAGAGCTCGGTATAGTGTTCCTTCTGTTCTCCGTAGGTTTAGAGACGAGATTCAGCGATATGAAGAAAGTAGGAAAGACCGCTTCGTATATTGCGATCCTCGGTATCGCGATCCCCTTTGCCGGCGGAATGATGTTCATTTTCATGGACAGCATAAATTACGAAGCGGCGCTCCTTATCGGTGCGGCCCTGTTCGGCACGAGCACCGCAGTGGGCGTGGAATGTCTCCGGAACCTGGATGCGATGAAAACGAATGAAGCGAAGCTCATTATCAGCGCAACGATCATTGATGACATCCTTTGTCTGGCACTTCTAGGCATAATAATCGGAGCGATCAAGCCTGACGCAAATACTTTGTCGATCGTCATCAACGCGGCTATCGTCGTTGCGTTCGTCCTTTTCATGTTCCTCTTCATTGCAAGAGTGAAGAAGATAGTGGGCATGAGAAGCAAGCGCAAACAGAAGGTCAAAGAAAAGCATATAGACCCGACGGCGGAGATCGTCTGCGAGTGTGCGCCGGAGGAGCCCATGGGAGAGCTGAGCGCGGTGGGTCTCGCTATTCTTGTGTGTATGGGCCTGGCGGCGCTGTCCGTTAACATAGGACTCGCGGCGATCATCGGTTCGTTCCTGGCGGGAATGATCTTTGCCGAGTTCAAGGACACCATTCCCTGCGAGCACAGTTTTAATGTCGTGACGTACTTTATGCTTCCGTTCTTCTTCATATGGGTAGGGATGGAGCTTCAGTTCGACAGGATCAATTATACAATTATTCCATTGCTGTGCGTAGTGGTGTTGGTTGCGATCGCCACCAAATACGCAGCGGGATACCTCGGCGGCAAGATGGGTAAACTGTCGGGAGATTCCTCGCATCTGATAGGTATAAGTTTCATTCCCAGAGGGGAAGTGGGCATAATCGTTGCGACCATCGGCCTCAGTTCGGCGGTGTTCACTCCTGATATGTTCACCGTCATCATCTTAATGGCGCTGATAACATCGGTGATGGCGCCTCCGCTCATGACCCACGCATACAGGAAGATGGAGAAGAATCGCGCACATGCGTTCGAAGATATCTTTGTCGAAGAACATACCGAGAAATAACGGATACTGCGCCGGGCCGTAAGGCACCCCTCGGTCCTCGATTTTATTTATTCGTATCGGCGGAAGCCTCTTCCTTCGAAAAGAGGTCTTCCATTTTGCGCCTGATCTTGGACAGGGTCTGCTCCATGACCGCTAACTCCTCGTCCGTAACATCTTCAAAAAGAAGTTCAATAAGCTCCGCAAGAGCACGAACAGCGGTCTCCTTCGCCTTTCCGCCTTTTACCGTCAGCACTATCGCATGCTCTTTTCCGGAATCAGCTATGTCGATTACGAATCCGTTCTCCTGAAGATGTTTGACCGCTCTTGTTGTAAGGGATTTGTGCACTCCGATCCTTTCGGTCATCTCTTTGAGGGACATCCCCTTCTTTTCATCGAGTATCGTTAGAAAAACGATCTGGCTCTCTGTGAGGCCGGTATTCTCGATGCGTTCGTTGATGAATCTGCTGAAGAAGGACTTGAACGGCTGCGGATGCATATCGAGGAATTTCTGCACCAAGACCTGTGAACGCGCAGAACTGTCGGGGTCCATGGGAGAAGGAAAGAGCTGAGTGATATTAATAAATGGTTGACAAATAAACTATCGCATCAATAAGAAAAAATGGGCGGGTCTCCCCGCCCGTTTAATTGTTTCACATTTTCGGACGTATCAGGAGAACGTACGCTCCGATCCCTATCACGGCGAAGACGCCTACCGCGGCAGCAGCGATCAGCAGGGTGCTGCTTTCGCTTCCTCCTCCCATCACCGATACCGTTGTCGTTGCGGCGCCGTCGGAGAACAGCACAACCACATCATGGCTGCCTTGAGAGAGCGTTTCAAGATATGATGCCTTGAGCGTGATCACCGCTTTTCCTGCTCCGTTGACGGTCACTATGTAAAGCTCGCCTGACACAGCGATACCGTCCACGGTCACGCCTATCAGGTCTGCAACGCCTGTGTCGAGGGTCAGCGAAAGGTCTTCGCCGGAACCCTTGGTCCATTTGCTGCCGGCACCCTCGGTGATCCTGTGTTTATCTGCCGCCAAATACACCGTTACCGTCTTCGCTCCGTCGGTGACGCTGAACGATCCGAAGTCAGAGATGCTCACTGTAACATTACCCTGAGCCGTTACGCTGGATAATGCGATGGTCCATGTTGTCCCTCCTCCGGAGAGTGCTCCTTTCGTTACCGCACCGGTGCCATTCGTGATGGTTATGTTGCCTGCGCCGAGACCGGTCACTGCCGAACTGAACGTTATGATTATCCCGGTCGAGTTAGCGGCACCGCCGGCACCGCCGGTCTGCACTGCTGTGAAGGTCACGGGAGTGAGCACGGACGGAGTGCGAGAGGCTTTCTTGTAGACCGTAATCGTTTCCGAAACGGTGGTCACGGTGAATGCATCGAAATCCGTCACGATGACATCAACGTCGCCCTCGGTCGTTACAGCGGATAATGCGATCGTCCATGTGTCCCCGCTGCCGGTGAGTGATCCTTTCGTTGCCGACCCGGTGCCGTTCACGATCGATATGTCCGCCGCCGTAAGATTGGCCACGGGTACGCTGAACGTTATGATTATCCCGGTCGAGTCAACTGTGCCGCTGACACCTCCCGTCTGCACCGCACTGAAGGTCACAGGAGTTGGCGAGTACTTGTATACAGCAACCGTCTCCGAAACGGTGGTCACGGAGAATGCATCGAAATCCGTCACGATGACATCAACGTCGCCCTCGGTCGTTACAGCGGATAATGCGATCGTCCATGTGTCCCCGCTGCCGGTGAGGGTTCCTTTCGTTGCCGCACCGGTGCCGTTCACGATCGATATGTCCGCCGCCGTAAGATTGTCCACGGGTACGCTGAACGTTATGATTATCCCGGTCGAGTCAGTTGTGCCGCTGACACCTCCGGTCTGCACCGCACTGAAGGTCACAGGAGTGATGAGCTTGTATACAGCTACCGTCTGCGGAACGGTGGTGACACTGAATGTCCCAAAGTTGGCGATGCCGACTGTAACGTTACCCTCAGTTGTTACTGCGGATAATGCGATCTCCCAAGTGTCCCCGCTGCCGGTGAGGGTTCCTTTCGTTACCGTCCCGGTGCCGTTCGTTATGGTGATGTCGTTTGCGGTCAGACCTGTCACGGATGTGCTGAATGTCAGGACTATTCCCGTTGTGTCAGCTGTGCCGCTTGCACCTCCCGTCTGCGCAGCAGTAAAAGTCACCACGGCATATTTGATGAACGTGCTTCCTGTTGCTCCGCATATCGGACAGTTTGCGGGAAGTGTGTTCACGACCTCTCCGCAGAGCACACACCGGTACACCGTGCCGTAGTTGGTA
>Ga0209737_10002898_pt1 | contig 11974 bp, 16 predicted proteins | sample TergutCu122P3_FD_187284 | JGI IMG/M metagenome (GOLD analysis project Ga0209737, IMG submission 187284) | Cubitermes ugandensis P3 segment gut microbial communities from Kakamega Forest, Kenya - Cu122 P3 (SPAdes) (version 2) | ecosystem: Host-associated > Arthropoda: Insects > Digestive system... | reverse complement strand
GGGGGTGGGTAACTCGGTGGGGGGGCTTGGGTGGCGCATGGAAATCGAAAAAGTCAGTGCGGAGAATGGCGGTGGAGAGGGAGGCGTTCATTTCATTCCTAACGACATGCTCAACCCCGCGCGCTTCGCATGCTGGACACCCAAGGCTGGGCTGCGCCTTGGGCGCCGGTTAGCATAAACGTTAGGAGAGTGCATTGAAAGTGCTCGATCATGAACCGTGGTTTTGGTTCCTTTTGGAAGACGAAGGTCGACTCTTTGTTGATGCCAACTGCAATCACAGCGCTTTTGGCTATATCTTCATGATTGAATTGAGCGCACAAGAGGTAGCCACATATCAAGCTGAAGGCCGTTCATTTATTCGTCGTTTAGCACAAGATATTCAAAATACTGCCCCGATACTCCAAGTCAGTACGTCTCCCTACAAAGGCCGTGATGTATCCAATCTTTACTCAGACCAAGTTACTTTGGCTGTGCAAGCATGGAGGGCGAAAAATTGTGATATGCAGAAGTATATGTCCTGACACTCATTCAACCTGGCAAGTAACCGCTATGCGGTTACTTGCCGGTTAACTTGTGCGCTAGGCGTCTTCAATGAGTGAGCGCTTATTCATCGTTACCAAGGAGGAAGACACATTTCTCCTTGGGCACTTCGCGAACGAGTCCTGTTCTGGCGTGTATCTAACGCCTGAGTATCTCGATCGCCTGCGACAAATTCGGCAGGCTGTTGGTACCCGGCTAGACGTACTCGGCTTGGCCGAACTCCCTGATGCCCTTAAAAACCTTCTTGGTGTCATTGATCGCCTGACCACTGCACAGGGTGAGCAAATGCGCATCGAGGGAGCACCTTCCACTGCCGAAGATATTGAAGCCTATTTCGCGGCTAGACGAGAACTCGAACAGGCGTTGAAAGCTCTTAAGAGTTTTCCACGTCCACCGAACCGGCCTGGCAAGAAGTGAGTAGAAATGTCGCTCTGACGGGCGGAGGTGCTATTCTTTGCGGGTCATGCGTTCGGTTGAGTTTGTGTTCGGTTTCGCCAAGCCTCCCGTGAAAAAGGGCACATGGTTGTATGATGGGAGTATTCCATATAAACGTTAGGAAGCACATGTCGCTTAGCTCGCCTCAAATCTTCATCGCCATTGCGATAAGCGCTGTCTCGTATCAGGCATTTGTTACCGTGAGGCTTTTCAGGTTCGATGGATACTCGGCCGGTCAAAAGCTGGCCCAGTCGTTTCTCATTTGGTTGCTTCCGGTGCTAGGCGCTTGGTTTGTCCACTTCGTTATCCGCACGACCGAAAAACCTCTGCCCGTCCCCGATCGAAACTTTATTCCGCAAGGACACTATTTAGAATCCTGGGGGAGCATAAAGCGACCCTGAACGTCATAGCTAATCCAACTCGCACTGCATCTGATTTATATTCATCATGACAATTATATTTCACTCTAGTAAATGGTATTCTCTACGAATCGTGCGTTCGGTTGAGTTTGTGTTCGGTTTCGCCAAGCCTCCTAACACATGCTAAGCTTCGCGCCGCACGGCATGAGTATTGAGACTCGCCTGCTGGTCGTTGTCTTCAATGAAGGTAGCCGGGTCTGAACACATGCACAAGCGCTACTATTTAATCTCCGCATATTCCATTGCACACTTTCTGGTTGATTTTGCCTGTGCCTTTTTGATGTTTCGCAGCATTACCCAAGCACCGGACTGGCAGCTTTGCGTGCTGATCTATAATTTCTGTGCCTTCGCCATGCAGATGCCGCTGGGTATTTTAGCTGACAAGTGGGATCGCAATTTTTTGGTGGCAATCACAGGCTGTCTCCTGGTGGGGGCAGCTTATGGCTTGGCGCATATCTCCATTGCGGCAGTTATCGTCGCTGGAATAGGCAATGCTTTATTTCACATAGGCGGCGGTATCGACGTACTCAATGTCAGCGAGAAGAAAATAGCCGCGCTGGGCGTGTTTGTATCGCCCGGCGCATTTGGCATTTATTTCGGAACGATGCTGGGCAAAGGGGATGGCTTGTCGAGTCTCCTTATTCTTCTAGCGCTTGTTACAGCGGCTGGATTTATTTTTATTGCATACCGAGCGCAGGGCGGAACTTATCCCAGGAATGCCGTTTTTTCGCTGGGCAATGCGGTTTCTCCGCAGATGATTTTCGCTGCTGCCTGCTTGTTTCTGGTTGTCTGTTTGCGTTCCCATGTAGGGCTGATGCTGGATTTTCCGTGGAAAAGCGCTGGCTACTGGGGAATCGCGCTGATTTGCACCGTCGTGCTGGGGAAAGCGGCCGGTGGCTTTGTGGCTGATAGGTTCGGGATAAAGATGACTTTCTTCTTCTCTTTGGCGATGGCCGCGCTGTTGTTTCTCTTCCCGGAGATACCGCCGTTGGGCATTGCAGCAGTGCTGCTGTTTAATATGACGATGCCCTTGACTCTGTTCATCATGGCCAAAATTTTCCCTGGCGCAAAAGGTTTCTCCTTTGGTTTGCTGACTTTTGGTTTGTTTCTCGGCTTTGTGCCTGCGTATGCTGGCGCTCCTACCCCATCTGCGGCGTGGCCGTTCGCGTTAGCGGCTGTTTTCTCACTGGCGCTTCTTGCGCTTGGTTTGCGAAACGCCAAAATATGATCGAGCAACTTTGGGTTGCACTCGTTATTTCTCTTGCTGCGACGATTGTGCTTGAAGCAGGTTTTCTTTGGCTCATGGGCAAGCGGGACTTGCTTTCGATTATTTTTGTCAACGTGCTGACCAACCCCGCCGCAGTGTTACTATATTGGGTGGCGCATTCATACACGGACTGGAACCCTATTTTATTACTGGAGCTTCTTGTTGTATTGACAGAAGGAGGTTATTACAAGAAGTTTGGGCGAGGTTTCAAGCGGCCCTATTTGGCTTCTGCCGCTGCAAATACTTTCTCATTTAGTGTGGGCGAGTTATTTCAATACTTTTTCTAGGAGGCTTGGTAGCAATGAAACGTTTTGTGATGTTCTTGACAGCTTTTTTTCTGCTGACGCCCCTTTTTGCTGTGCATGCCGACGTCATCTTCATACGATCCGATAGAAAAACGCATCCTCCTCAAACCAAACCGGATGTCCCTGCCGACATTGTTGCCTCACCGTCTAAGAGCGTTCCAGACGAGCCGACGGCCCCTGCCAACACAGTTGCCTCACCGCCCGAGAGAATTCCCGATGAGCCAGCGGCTTTGCCCAATCCAGCCGCAGCAAAAGGCCGTGACGGCAAGGGAAAGCGCAATCAAAAGCCTTGATTTCATAGTTTGCGCCTGTCTGCCTTTTTTCATTCTCTTCATCACATGAAGACTGTCGACACATGCAAGTTACTCGTTGAAGAGGCATTCGTTGCGCCAGAAAAGTGGGAAAGTAACTTTTCACAGGCGCAGGAGCTTCTCTCCACTGCTTTGGTTGAGGATCCAGCAAACCCATTGTTGCTGACTTGCCTCGGCACAGTGCTTTGTGATCAGGGTAAACATGAACAGGCAATGCAGGCGCTTCGCAACGCGGTAAAGTATGGCTCGCAAGACCGTAACACGTTCTTCAATCTTGGGGTCGCCGTACTCAACGTCGGTAATCATGAGGAAGCTATGCAACTATTTTCCAAAGCATGTTTGCTCCAACCGTCAGACCAGTCTTGGGAGGCGTACTTTGACCCGCATGCGCACTAAGATGCAGGCGTTGTGCGTTCAGTTGGTTTTGCGTCTGGCACTTTGCCCAAGCGCCCTGACAACATGCTCACCCTGGAATACAATGTCAATTTCAACAAACGTGGAGGCATGAATGATTGCGCCGGATGATCTTTACATCATGGACGTAGGTGAATTTACTGCGGATTTATACCGAATGGGTAATGCAAAATGGCCTGCCTTTTCCGAGGATAGAGCGCGAGTTGATGTAGTAATATCGACTCAAAGCGGAATTGAAGTAGTTATCGCAAATGGAAATGGATTCTCAGCCTTCGACCACCTAACAAGAACGATGAGGGGGCCGAACAAAAAGATATGGAAAATAAGAAAAGGAGCGTTACTCCCAGAAGGTTTATGCATTGTCAAAGACATGAGGCCGGGCCACGAAGGTCATTATATGATAGCCCCACGAGTGAATATGCCGTTGAAGAAGTACCTCGGCCTTTTGGAGGAACTCGGATTAGACAGAACTAGAGTTCAACTAGTCACACCACTGGAGAAGCAAAATGCAAAATAAAGGAATACACCCTATCGTCAGCGAATACCATATTTTATGGGAGGCGCTAAAGTCATACCAAGCCCACCTTGAGAACTTATCTGCTGCATCAACCGATGAGGATCAGCAGTTGGTGTACGACGAAAAAATTCAAGATATAGATGGACTGCTCAACTCTATTCAGATCGCAGCCAAAAGCGACTACGAACTAAACCTTGAGTAGTGTTGTTTCTGCGCGTTCGGTTAGCCTTGCGTTCGGATTCGCCAAGCGCCCTGACAACATGCTCAGCCTCGCGCGCTTCACTCTTCGTCATTCAGCCAACTATCCATTGCCGCCATGAAAAGAAAACGACCTGTTATCCATTTTCTCTTCATCCTCCTCGCGCTTGACCTTCTCGCGGGATACAAAATATCGAGCGCTGCCCCACCGGATAGCAGCAAAACGGTCATGGTCAGCACCCTTGCTGGAAACGACCCAACGGATTCCGAGGCTGGAGGAGGCTTTGCCGACGGCCTGGGAAGCAACGCTCTGTTCGCTGTCCCTATCGGTATCACGATAGACGAGGCGGGGAACCTCTATGTGGCGGATGCGGGTAACAAGCGTATCCGAAAGCTGGTTTTCGTGACCAATCCTGCTTCGGGAGCGAATTAGCCCGGATAGTTCATCATCCATCCGAACAGCATGACATTGATGTTTGGCTGGCTCAAATAGCGGTACCCCCCAAAGCTATGCTTTGGAATGCTGGTTAGAATAAACGTTAGACATCATGCGAATACTGCTGGCTTGCTTATTCTTGGTTATAGCCTCGAGCTGTGTTTCAGCTCAAGTACATAAGCCTACTGTGCCATGGACTGAAAACGAGTGCCTGGCGCGTGGAGGCCAATGGATACTATTTAAAATGGGGCGATTCTATTTCTGTAATCTCAAAACCACCGATGGCGGAAAGGAGTGTTCTGACTCCAGCCAATGTCAAGGCGATTGCCGAGCAGTTTCGGAACCCGACTCAAAACCGGTTCGCGGCCAATGCTCAGAAAGCCTTATATTTCCCGGCGGCTGTCCAAGTTTTGTAGAGCACGGGCAGATCGTATCTGAGCCGTGTATTTGACGCTGCTCAACATTGGGTTCGAGGCAGGCAGACTCGCTGCCTAACCCAGCGCTCAAGTGGTTTAAAAATAGTTAGGGGATATCGTGCAACTAATCCCGTCTCTCGCAATAGTTGTCGGAACATGGATCTATGTGCCAGGTGGCGCATGGCAACCGGATCAGTCCGAGGTATCCGACGCCAGGGTGAAACTAAGACCATACGTAGTAGCGCAGGCCAAGGCGCGCGGCGACGACCTGCCTGCCTGGCGTTCCTATACCTTTCAGTATCAAGGCCGCGAACTGGAGGGTCGGAAGGTTATTTACGTCAATGCCTTTTGCTCAACGCCACCTGATGATGTCGAGCGAAATATGGTCATGACCCTGGACGGAGGCACCTGCTTTTTTCAGGCATACTACGACATCGAGATCGGGGAATACATTCGCATATTCTTCAATGGGGTCGCCTGATACCCCCCTGACAATTCATTCAACCCGGGTGAGCTAAAGTGCGCCGGCCAATTCTTGGGAGGCGTACTTTGATCTGCATGCGCACTAAGATGCAGGCGTTGTGCGCTCTCAGTTGGTTGGAATTAATAGAAAATACCCCTTGACAAAAAAAACTCAAGAGGTATATGATAAAGCATATGCTATAAAAATATGCTGTAAAGCGTAGCATATGAAATACGACTGTTGTGTGAAAACGACGGCTTTTTGAAGATCAGTCCAAATAGCCGAAATTATTTATTGTTAGGAGGAAATTATTATGTCGAATGTGCTGACTAAATTGAATCCGGGTGATTCGTTGACTTCACCTGACGGTTCCTTGAAACTCACCATGCAGGAGACCGACGGTAACCTGGTGCTTAAGAGGGTGCCTGGGAACACGGTTATCTGGGCTTCAGGAACAGACACGGATGTAAAAGGAGACGAGAAGAAAGCTTATGCAATCATGCAAGGTGACGGAAATTTTGTCATTTACAAGGTGCGTGACAACACCAGGATTTGGGCTACCGGAACCAATAAGCAATCCGGAAAAAGCGCCGTCCTGCAAAATGATGGCCTTTTTATCCTCACAAGCAGCAACAAAGAAATATGGTCAACGCGTTCCCAGCTCGGAGCGGGAAAGGAACTACCTTCGGAGCTGCAGCAGCGAATTCTTTCTCCTGATGGCAAGCTAAGCCTCACCATGGAAGGCGGCAATCTGGTGCTTCGCGCATTATCCGACGGCGAAATCCTCTGGACGTCAGGTACGACAGGGAATTCTAATGCTCGCTTGAAGATGCAGAGTGACGGTAACCTTGTTATCCTCGATGGTGATGATGAGTGGCATACCGCAACGTATGGAAAGGGCGTTCGCTCTTTGTCATTACTCAACGACAGATTTGTTCTTTGTAACGCCTTCGGTGGGGTGATATGGGACTCCGCCAGTACCCAGCTCATAGCTGAAGAAAAACTGAACCCAGACCAAGACAAGTTCTCTCCCGACGGTACGCTGATACTCACCATGCAGAGCGATGGCAACCTTGTTATCTACAAAGACAATAAGGCTAAGGATAAGGATACCTGGTCTACCGGAACCCATGGTAATCCTGGCGCTTATGTGCATATGCAGGGTGACGGTAACCTTGTTATCAAAAAGAGCAATATTCCATCAATCTGGCATACCGGAACCTATAACTTGCCCAATGGGGGAACCCCTATAAACAAGCAGGTGAGGAGGGCCACCTTGCACAATAACGGCGATTTCGTTCTTTACGCACGCGACGGATCTGTGATGTGGAAGAACACTAAAACGAGTGTTAAAGGCACCCAACCTCTAAACATTTTTACGACGAGGGACAATTTTGCTTTTACTATTGATCTTACTCGTGCAGTGACTACCAACACTAATGTTAGGTATACGGTCACAGACTATTTCGATAACCCCATAGTCAAGAACACGATTATTCCCGCCTGGCAACGGTCAGTTACCGTTAATGATGGGCAGCGCTCGGCAGGTCATTATATCGTCAAGGTCGAGATACCCGGTGAGAGTATCATTTCCGAGTATTTCGCCGTAGTTATTCCCTATCAAGATCGGCCCCAGTACGCTAATCCGGGATTCGTGTCCCCCTTCGCAACAGATATAGCATTTTCCTGGTACAGCAAATATGGTTTTGCCAAACCTACCAATTTTACGCCTAAGGAAAAGAAATCCTTGAATAATGATTATTCACGGGCTGTTCAACTCAGCGGGGTTACCTGGGTTAGGGAAAGGATGTCATGGGCTGACATTGCGGGGCCTTTTGACAGTGGCAAAGACACGCACGACGCTTATTTCAAGCCAACACCGCCAAATAATTATAAAACGTATAAAACCCTGGTGGCATTCATTGGGACACCGACTCGGGAGAGGCTGGATAAGCATCTGAAGGACATTGCGAATTTTTTGGGGCTGAATACGCTGGATAACACAAAGTACTCAATGACACAGGCGGATCAGGACGATTGGATTGCCATAACCGAGGAAAACAAAAACCGGGGATACATGCTGCCGGATCACCTTGAGAAAATCTATAATTTTGCTGTGAAATATGGTGCTCGCTATAAGGGCTATATCGATATGTGGGAGGTTTGGAATGAACAGGAGTATGACAAAGAAACCTCCGCATATGAGAGTGCGGATAGGTACTCCGCAGTCTTGAAAGCCGCATCAATTGGCTTTCATGATGCCGGTATTCCTGTGACCATGGGCGGGATGGTTTCACACAACATTTATGCTTTGTATCATGAAAACATGTTTGAGAACGACATTATGCCTTATGTGGAAGCCTATAATTTCCATAACCACACAGACAACGTCAACCCGAATGGCCCCTATGATTCGTTTTCAGTTGACAAGAATAACGCCCATTTAGCCTTCAAACGGAACCAATCCGGTGGAAATCAGATACCTGCATGGGTTACCGAGGCTGGCGGATCGTTTGCCGATTCTCCCAATGGATTGAATTTCGAAAAACAGAGAGCACAGGCTCGATATTGGGTGACTTCGGCGGCAATGAGTCTGGCAACCGGCGTGGACAAGCATTTCTGGTTTTATGGCCGGGAATTGGTCGAAGACCCCGGTAAAAGATATTGGGGTTCCTTCAGTGAGTATAATCCAACCACAAAACGGATTACCCCTTATGCTGCATACGCCGCTCAATCCGCTATGACAGAAGCCTTGGGAGAGGCTATCTATCTCGGCAAAATCAATAATCTGCCGACCGGCGCGCAAGGCCATGTCTTCCGAGACAAAGCTAATACAGGTAATATAGTCCTGATGCTCTGGGCGAATAGAATTCTGCAGAACGTGAACGTGGCGCTTAATCTGCAAAATCAGATAGCTGTTAAAAAGAATATCATGGGCATCAAGGAGAATATCAACGTCAACAACGGAGGATTCATTGTTAATATTCTTGATCCTGACCCCATCTATGTGAAGGTTGTCGGGAGTGTTTCAGGGTATACGGCGATCAACCATGTACGAACCCTTCCTGCGCTCAAATCGCTTGCAGCGGACAAGAAAATTGTGCTGGACCAAACCTTTCCCGTCACAGCGCATTCTTTGAGAGTCAAGACTGATGGATATGCTCTTCCGGTGAATGTGTCGACCACAGTTGAGGTAACAGTCTATAACTTTAATGAGACTCAAATCTCTGGAACAGTGGCAGGCTCTTTTGTCAATACTGCCGGTACTGTCAGCCCGTCGCAAACTGTCATTCTTGAAAAAAAAGATGACAAGCAAAGCAAGAAAACACTGCGGTTCACCGTGACTCCCACGGGAACGCCTACGGCCAATGAGCGTGCAACCTTGAAATTTACAGGCAGATTCGGTAATAGCGCGACCCCCAGTGTGGTGAGTGTGGCAAGGGTTCAAAAAGTTCGGTAGCGTCTCAGTTTCAATTTGAAAAATACGCTGCCTGACAGCCCCCGTACCGTCATTTCCTAAGCGTAGTCGCGGAATCCAGAGGTCGCATGGATGCTGCGGCTACGCGCAGCATGACACGTGTGGCGGGGGTTCATGCTCAACCCCGCTTGCGGGACACCCAAAAGTTGCGCTTTGGGGTACCGGTTAGCATAATTGTCAGCCTGTTCCCACTTACACCGAGCAAAGGAGTTTTTATGATTTCCTTTACTGACCCAATCAAGCAAAAAATCTGGGACACCGTCCGTGCCATGAATGGCGCATGGACCCAAGGCAATCCGGACGATCTTTCCAAGTTTTTCCACCGTGACATGGTGGCCATCACGCCCACTGACCGCCACCGCCTCAACGGCGGCGCCGCGTGCGTGGCGGGATGGAAGGGCTTTTGCAATGCCGCTCGCATCCATCGCTGGGAAGAAATCGATCCGGTCATTCATGTCTACGGCAACACAGCCGTTGTCGCCTACGATTTTGATATGTCATTCGACATGGGCGGTAACACAATCAACATGGGTGGCAGAGACATGTTCTTTTTTGTCAAAGAAGGCGAAAAATGGTGGGCCGTTGCAGATCAGTTTTCTCCATACCCGGCCTAATACCATGTCTGCTGGCAATTTCTGGCCACTGATTGCCCGCTTCCAGGCGCGTGAAGCACGCCTGGGCGCGCGGATGCAGCATCACCGCATCAGCGCCTTCATCTATGAATTCCTCCGATTTGGCGTCAAACAGGCTTGGGCTTGCTTGTTCGGCGGTGCGATGGTTGTATTGATTGTTTTAACCCATTACATATATCCGCAAGCAGCATTTCTCTCGCGGTACGACTTTCTGTTCATCGCGGCATTTGCAATTCAGTGCCTCATGTTGGGTTTCCGGCTGGAAACGCTGGATGAAGCAAAAGTCATCCTGATTTATCACGTCATCGGCACTGCAATGGAAGTGTTCAAGACTGGCGTCGGATCGTGGATTTATCCCGAAGCCGCATTCTTCCGAATCGGTGGTGTGCCGCTGTTTTCGGGCTTCATGTACGCCTCGATCGGCAGCTACATTGCGCGGTGCTGGCGCCTGTTCGATTTCCGTTTCACACATCACCCGCCGTTGTGGGCGCTTTTATTACTCTCCACAGCGATTTATCTGAACTTTTTCTCGCATCACTACATAGTCGATCTGCGCTGGCTGCTTTTCATCGCCAGCGCTATCTTGTTGCGCAAAACATGGGTTCACTACCACATCTGGCACACGTATCGGCGCATGCCATTGCTGCTCGGCCTGTTTCTCGTCAGCCTGTTCATCTGGTTTGCTGAAAATCTCGGCACATGGGCGCATGCCTGGACATATCCGCATCAGACAGCAAGTTGGAGCATGGTGAGTTTCAGCAAACTTGGCTCGTGGTTTTTGCTGTTAATGGTCAGCTATGCCTTGGTTGCATGGGTTAACAAGCCGGAGCAGGTCCGAGAGGGCGTCACTTGTAGTACTGCTTGAGCTCGGGACTGGGTTCTCGTTCCGAGTAGATGTAGAGAACGATTCCGTTCGGGTCTTGAATCGCAAAAGCGCGGTCTCCCCAAGAATGATCTTCCAGAGGCATGAGAGCGACGAGACCGGAAGCCGTCAGAGATTGAAACTCCGCATCCACATCGGCAACGCAGAAGTTGTAGGTCAAACCGGCAGGATTGCAAACTGGGTGCTCAGATTGTGGCGCCATGAATTGAAGAGAAGCGCCCTTGCCGAATTCGAGGTTGACGTACCAACCACAATCGAACGTAACCTTGGCGCCAAGGTACTTTACGTAGAAATCGCGAGATTCCGCCACCTTGGCGGTGGCGATGCAGGGAGATAGCGACTGGACAAACACTGTAGGCTCCTTTTTTCTAACGTTTATGTTGACCGGTGCCCCAAAGTGCAACTTCGGGGCGCCCAGCGAGCGAAGCGAGCGGGGTTGAGCATGCTGTCAGGACGCTTGGGCGAAGCGCCAAGCAAAAGTTCAACCGAGCAAATAATCTTTTAAGCATACCACATTTGCTTACCAGTGTGGGATGCAACTGCGAGACCCAAACCACCGCATGCGGGGGAAGAATCATACGATTGCCCTGCCCCTCGATCGATTGGATTTGATTGCGGCGCGCTTTCGGGTATTATCTTTGGGTCTGCTGATGGCAGATACGGGTTTGACAGCCCGGATTATCTGGCGCAAGAGCCGCGCCCAAAAACGCGGCTTTTTTGCGTGCATGGCCTCCAATGGCGGGCCGTGTAGGGAGCCGAAAGGTTCGCCGGATTCCAGATAGCCGGTCTGTCAACCTGCACGGTTCCGCCTATCCGTTTGACAGCGGAAAAGCGGAAAACAAAACCGCTTTATCTGGAGCTCACCATGAACGCACAAGCCGTTCCACCGCCCGTATACCCCCTCCCACCCGGTATCGGCAAACTCACCGCCTTCAAAGTCGCCCATCTCTCCAAACCTGGCCGCTACTGCGATGGTGCTGGGTTATATCTACAAATCTCGCCCAAAGGCACTAAAAGCTGGATCTTCCGCTACATCCACCACGGCGAGAAGCGCTACATGGGGTTAGGGCCTTTGCATACCTTTAGCCTTGACGAAGCGCGCATTGCCGCCCGTCACGCTCGCATACACATCTGGTATGACCGCGACCCGCAACAAGAACGATGCCGAAACAAAGGCGGCTGGACGCAACCCATCGAAGAAGAACACAACAAAACATTTAACGAATGCCTGACCGAGTACTTCGCCAGCCATAAAACCGA
>Ga0209737_10002897_pt1 | contig 11974 bp, 6 predicted proteins | sample TergutCu122P3_FD_187284 | JGI IMG/M metagenome (GOLD analysis project Ga0209737, IMG submission 187284) | Cubitermes ugandensis P3 segment gut microbial communities from Kakamega Forest, Kenya - Cu122 P3 (SPAdes) (version 2) | ecosystem: Host-associated > Arthropoda: Insects > Digestive system >... | reverse complement strand
GTGCATAAATATGCATAAACAAACACGCCTACAGAATAAAAACAACATGAAAAACTAAACCCTGACAAAAAATGAACTATCTAAAGACATATTTTCGTTGAGAGCTGAATACATACCATTATAGTTTGATTTTTAGTGTTGTTTTTGTTCAGCAAATATGTTATATATGCACATTTATGTGTGTTCGCTTGTGTGAGCTGAACACATACTTCCCTTACAGTCCCATATTAATTTCCAAGACTTGCTAATAGGGTAAAGTTCTGGATAAGCGCCCTTTAATAACGCAGGCAGACCGCCATTCCACTTCCAAGTTTTTACAATATTTCGAATTAAGTCATTTAGGCAAATAGTTGTGTAATAAAACAGTTGTACACACTCTTCAAAATTTTCAAAAGGTGATGAACAAGGCGTTTCAACTTTTGTAGTTGTCACTGCGTCCTTTTTTTCTGTTTTTTGTTTTATCTTGCTTAAGAATGAAAACACCTCAATTCCTGCGGCTATTCTTGCGCAGGCGAGCTGTATTGTGATTTTGTCGATATCGCGGGGATATTTATTTTTTTGCCAGTCAGTAATACCTTTGCAAACTGCATTTCTGAAATCTAACAGCTCACTTTTGTAGATAAATGGTGTGTGACCATGATAGACATTTTTATTAGTTTCTACCGTAATATCAAAATTCTTCTCTATCAGGGTTAATTGGTACTTCCAGTCCTCTATCGTCTCATTTTTAAGATTGTACCAATAGTTAACGACTTCTAGTTTGGCATGATCATACAAAACAAACGAGTCTGAATCATAACATGTATAATCAATTAGTTTATAGTCGAAAGCATCTTCACGAGAATCACATATTACGTTCTGGCTGTGGAGATCTCCATGAGTTTTTCCTGATGTCATATTTACTTGTCCAAAACGTTCGTGTATCAAATTTATTAGCTCATCAATGTGCGTTATGTAGTAATAAGGATTGGGATATACCCATGTAGAAAATGGAAAAAGGACGGTTTTGCGTTCAGGATTCACAAGTAGTAGTTTACAAAGTTTGCTGAATTCACTGTCATCCTTTTTGTAGTCACCTAGTAATGTGGAGAAGAAAGAAGCGAGATCAGCGTTATCCGTGCAGTTTTTGTTCCATTTTGCTAACAAGTCATAAGAAATCTTCTCAGCGTATTTACTTCTTTTATCTAAAGGTATATTACATAAATTTTCCGAGTGCATAAGCGATGGTAAGGCGTAGTCAGAACGGATTATTTGTACATTTTCATGGTAATAAATGTCTGAATTAACAAGGTGTCCTCTAAATTCGTTGTTGCAGTGTGTAAGAATATTTTGACACCTTTGGCTGCCTTCCTCAAATGTTCCTGTTAGACTATTTTCGCTCTTTGTTAGTTTTATAATATGTGGACCATTTAGATGCTCACTGTGGCTGGTAATGTTAATTAGAAAAACTTGAGAGCCAGATAGACCTCCGTGTAGTCGTTTAACAGTATTAAAACGAATTCCATCCAATTGTTTAAGAACGAAGTTTTGTATTTCTGGAGTGAATAAATCTTGCGTGTTCTCCTTTTTAGACACAGTATGGTTATCGCGTGGCGGATCTTTAAGCGTTGAGTCTGTACTACTTGTGTTTGTTTTAGTGCCTTTAGTTGGTTTGTTACTTTTGGTTCCGCTATACACAGGATTGGGATAAACATTATTTATGATACCGGAAGCTTTTTCTACAACATTTGTCCGTTCGTCGGATCTGAACGTATCGTTTGCTTGTGTACTATCAACACTTGCTTCCGCAGAATTAATCAACTGCGTATCTGAAGTTGGTTTACTGTCATTACTATATTCCTTTTGAGTCTGGGTATAACTGTCTGACTCGAAGTGGCGTTTTATGTCTTCGCAGATTTTGCTGTATATTTTGTCGCGTTCGTTTTTGTTCATTGCTTGTAGTGGTTTTTTGGGGTCACATACTGGTTGGTAGTTTGCAAGTCGAATTTTTTGGCCGTCTCTGCCTTTGATTTTTGTGTATTCAATTTGTGCTTGTCTGATGGGAACGGGTATGATAAGTGTGTTGTCATTGATGGCTGCTTGTAGGAGTTCTGGTAGTTCTTCGTTGCGGATGGACTCTGAAGCCAAATACTCAGGTGACACCATAAGAATTGCAGCCCTGGCAGCTGCTCTATGTTCTTGAATTATTTTTTGTGTATTTTCACCTGAGTTTATCAGCCCTTTATGCCATATTTTTATGTCATGATCAAAGTGTAATGGTTGAAGAAATGTGTACAATTCGTTAAAGTATTGTTTGTCTGTTTTCACATCTTGTTCACAGCTGATATAGACCTCATCGCGTTTCGTTACTGACTTATCTTTTATTACTTGTTCTTCTTTTCCCATAGTGACATACATGATTGGTGGTCTTGGTGTTGGAGCAGGTGTAATGATTATATCTTTTTTTCCGTTGGAGACATGTAATTCTTTGAGTGTTAGTCCGTTCTTAGTATCCTGTATCCAGTTCCCCGCGATATTGTCGAAACGAAATATTTTATGTGAAAAAGTACGCGTGTTTTTATTAAGTTGTATAACCTGAAAGCTGCTAACTTCCCCTTTTTTGTCAGGGTTTGCCGCACCACCGCGAAATACATGACAACCATTCTCTAACTGTGACCGTTCAATGGACATGTGTTCATGTCCGTGTAGTATTATATCAGAAAAGTCGGCTATTAAATTAACAACTGATTTTCCATTAATATTATCAGTTTTTTGTTCATCCCTATGGAGGTCTGTAGGTGGATGATGAAAAAGTGTTATGTTTATGTTATTTGGCATTTTCGTTATGCTTTCTTGCATATCTATAACGTGTTCTTTACATACAGGAAGATTTTTAGTGTTTGTTACTTTTGGGGGTCTATTTCTATGATTCCATGCAGAGTTTAAAACAATAAACGTAATGCCAAAAATGTTTCGGTAACCATACAAATGGGCAGTTGGATGTTTTGTATCGTTAATTCCGTTTTTAAGTGGCGTAATGTTAAATGTCTTGCAAAAGTTTACATACTGCGTAAAAATACTGCAACGAGCTTTCAAAAGGGTTAGTTCATCTTTTGATAAATGCAGATTTGCTACATTGATATCATCTAAATCTGGCAACGAACGGGCTGTATCAGTATCTACGTCATGATTTCCAGGACAAAGAATAACATTTTCAGCTTTAAGCCCGACAGTATCCATGATTTCTTTAAGCGTGTTTTTCGCTGTTTTATAATCGGCCTGCTTGCCGTTACAGCCTATATCGCCTGTTACAACAATGATATTCGGCTTCCACTCAGAATCCAAAGTCTGTAGTTCTTGAATAAGCATACGAAACGCATTGCTTCTTTTGTCTTGAGCAAGGGATTTCACACCTTTAACACTTGATCCTGCCCCAAGATGCAAATCAGCTAAATGTAATATGTTTATAATGTTCGCAGCCATACTGATTCCCTCCCTGTTTCAATTTGAATAATTCATTTTTTTATATATATACCTATTTGCAGGGTTGTGTAGAATAGGCGAGCATCGCCTTACCTATTTCTGTGGCAGGTTTATGCAAACCCTTCTCCGAACCGGACTTACTCCTCTCAGTATTCGGCTTTCCATCATTGCCGGTTTATTCTCTGGATTTGAATCCTGTGGAGCTTGTGTGGTCAAAAGTGAAGGCTGTTTTGAGGAAGCTTAGCGCTAGATCTTATTGAGAGTTACAGATTGCTTTGTAAAAGGCAGTGAATGCAATAACTTTATGCGATATTAGGAATTGGTTTGCACACGACGGATGCAAGACCTGTCAATTTTAGTCGCTATATCGTTTTATTGACTTGTAAGTGTAGTGTTGGGTTTTTGTTTGTATTTTTAGTGGAGTGGGGGTTGTTGGTATGTGCTGTGTTTTTTATGTTAGTGTTTTCTTTTGTTTGATTCCAAAGCAATGTTTTATGTCTTCACAGATTTTGATGTATATTTGGTCACGTTCGTTTTTACTCATTGCTTGTAGGGGTTTTTTGGGGTCACATACTGCTTGGTGTTCTGCAAGTCGAATTCCTTTACTATCATCATTACATTTGATTAGTGTATCTTCAATTAGTACCTGTCTAACTGGAACCCACATAATAGTTGCATTTTCATCTTTAGCGGTCTGCAAAAGTTCAGGCAAGTCTTCATTACAAATAAACTCGGAAACCAAAAACTCTGGCGATACCATAAATACAACAACCTTAGCAGCAGACATATGTGTCCGAATTTTTTCTATCCACTCATCACCCGTACATAACAGTCCATCATACTGTATTTTTATATCATGGTTCTTTTCAAGCAAGTCAAGAAACGCTTTCAATTCGTCAAGGTATCTTTTGTCGGGTTGTGCCTTTTGTTTGTAACCGATAAAAACCTTATCACGTTCTGTGGGTAATTCATACCTTCTTTTAACAAGCTCGTTAAAAATGTCTAATTGTGTCTTCGCGGGGGCGTATCCTTGTTTTTTAGCTTTATCAAACCACATTGTAGCGTGCTTAAAATTTTTTTCAACACCTATACCCTTATAATAACATAGGCCTAACTTGTATTGTGCTTCTGGGTGGTTTTGGTTGGCGGCTTTTGTGTACCATTTTATGGCCTGCTCATAGTTTTGCTCAGCACCCTTCTTAACATGATGATTACCTAAGTCGGTTTGTGCGTTTGGTTGGTTTTGGTTAGTAGCTATAGTGTACTCTTTTACGATTTGCTCATAGTTTTGCTCAGCACCCTTCTTAACATAATAGTTACCTAACATGTATTGTGCTTGGGAGTGGTTTTGGTTTGCAGCTTTTGTAAGCCACATTATAGCTTGGTTATAGTCCTTCTCAACACTATCACCATAAAGATAACACCCGCCTAAGTGGTATTGTGCTTCTGGGTTGTTTTGGTTAGCTGCCTTTGTAAGCCACATTATAGCTTGCTCATAGTCTTGCTCAACACCCTCACCAAAATAATAGCAAAAACCCAAAGCATATTGTGCTTCTGGGTGGTTTTGGTTGGCTGCTTTTGTGTACCATTTTATGGCTTGCTCATAATCCTGCTTAATGTCTTTGCCCCTAAACTGGCAGTCACCTAAGATATATTGTGCTCGGACATAGTTTTGGTTTGCAGCTTTTGTAAGCCACATTATAGCTTGGTTATAGTCATTCTCAATACCAATCCCCTTAAGATAGCAAACACCTAAGTTGGTTTGTGCTTTTGGGTGGTTTTGGTTGGCGGCTTTTGTCAACCAACTTACAGCTTTTTCATAATTTTTTTCAACGCCACAACCCCTGTGATAGCAGTCACCTAAGATATTTTGTGCATCAGCATGGTTTTGGTTTGCAGCTTTTGTAAGCCACATTATAGCTTGGTTATAGTCCTTCTCAACGCTATCACCATAAAGATAACACCCGCCTAAGTGGTATTGTGCTTGGGAGTGGTTTTGGTTTGCAGCTTTTGTGAGCCACATAACAGCTTTTTCATAGTCTTGTTTAACACCATTACCAAAATAATAGCAAAAACTCAAGACGTATTGTGCTTCTGGGTGGTTTTGGTTGGCAGCTTTTGTGAGCCACATTACAGCTTTTTCATAGTCTTGTTTAACACCATTACCAAAATAATAACCGCAACCTAAGTCAGCTTGTGCATCAGAGCTACCTTGCTCGGCAGTTTCCATCAATTTATCTATATCTGGTTTGCTCATTTCATTTCATCTCGGCATTAAATAAAATGACTGCTTTTAGAGACTGTAAAAATTAAGAGTAACGGCTATAAAAGTATAATTTTGTGTAATTTAAAATCAGGAAGCAAAATACGTGGCAATCGGCAGACTGAATAAAGTTGTGGAAAAGAGGCTTTTATTGATGGTTTATTGATGTATGTTTGTGGTTTTTTATGTTAGTGTTTTCTTTTGTTTGATTCCGAAGCAGTGTTTTATTTCTTCGCAGATTTTGATGTATATTTTGTCGCGTTCGTTTGGGTTCATTGCTTGTAGGGGTTTTTTGAGGTCGCATACTGCTTGGTATTTAACAAGTTTAATTTCTTGTCCATCTTTACCTTTGATTATTGTGTCTTCAATTTGTGCTTGTCTTATGGGAACGGGTATGATAAGTGCGTTGTCATTGATGGCTGCTTGTAGGAGTTCTGGTAGTTCTTCGTTGCGAATGAACTCCGAAGCAAGAAACTTTGGTGATACCATAAGTATAACAACTTTAGCTGCAGACATTTCCTTTCGAATTTCTTTTTTCCACTCATCACCCGTACGTAACAGTCCATCATACCACGTTTCTATGTCATGATTTAACTTTAATGCTTTAAGGTGAGTATACAATTCGTCAAGGTATTTTTTGTCGGGCTGCGCATTTTGTTTGTAACTGATAAAAACCTTATCACGTTCTATGGGTAATTCATACCTTCTTCTGATAATTTCGTTAAAAATGTCTAATTGTGTCTTCGCGGGGTCGTATCCTTGTTTTTTAGCTTTATCAAACCACATTGTAGCTTGCTCAAGATTTTTCTCAACACCCAAACCTTCAAAATAGCATTTGCCTAAAAGGTGTTGTGCGGCAGAATCGTTTTGGTTTGTGGCTTTTGTGTACCATTTTATGGCTTGCTCATAGTCTTGTTCAACGCCCAAACCCGCAAAATAGCATAGTCCTAATGAGGTTTGTGCTTCTGGGTGGTTTTGGTTTGCGGCTTTTGTCAACCAACTTACAGCTTTAACATAATCCTTCTCAACGACCTTACCATAAAAATAATAGTTACCTAAGACGCATTGCGCATCGGAATGGTTTTGGTTGGCGGCTTTTGTAAGCCATATTATAGCTTGCTCATAGTCTTGCTTAACACCTCGACCATAAGAATAACCGTAACCTAACGCAAATTGTGCTTCAGGCTGGTTTTTGTTGGCAGCTTTTGTCAACCAACTTATAGCTTTATCATAGTCTTGTTCAATACCCTTACCAAAATAATAACATTCACCTAAGCGGAATTGTGCTTCTGGGTGGTTTTGTTGTGCGGCTTTTGTGTACCATTTTATGGCTTGCTCATAGTCTTGTTCAACACCTTTGCCCTTAAAATGGCAGTTACCTAAGATATATTGTGCTCGGACATGGTTTTGGTTTGCAGCTTTTGTGAGCCACATTACGGCTTTGACATGGTCCTTCTCAATACCAATCCCCTGAAGATAGCAACCACCTAAGTGATATTGTGCTTCTGGGTGGTTTTGTTGTGCGGCTTTTGTGTACCATTTTATGGCTTGCTCATAGTCCTTCTCAACGCCATCGCCATGAAAATAACATGTACCTAAGGCTAATTGTGCTTCTGAGTGATTTTGTTCAGCAGCTTTTGTGAGCCACATTATAGCTTGTGCTTCATCTTTCTGCTTAACAAAATCACCAAAAAAATAACAGCTGCCTAAGAGATATTGTGCATCAACGTATCCTTGGTTGGCGGCTTTTGTGTACCATTTTATGGCTTGCTCATAGTTCTTCTCAATGCCATCACCATTGCGGTAGCAGTTACCTAAGGCGTATTGTGCTTCTGGGTGGTTTTGGTTGGCAGCCTTTGTAAGCCAATTTACACCTTGCGCTTCATCTTTTTCATTAAACTTTCCCATAAGATAACAAACACCTAAAGTGTATTGTGCTTCTGGGTGGTTTTGGTTTGCAGCTTTTGTAAGCCACATTATAGCTTGTCCATAGTCTTTCTCAACACCTTTGCCCTCGAAATAGCAATCGCATAGTTTTTTTTGTGCTTCAGGATGGTTTTTGTTGGCAGCTTTTGTCAACCAACTTATAGCTTTAGCGTAGTCCTTCTCAACACCAGAACCATTAAAATAACAGTTGCCTACGAAGTATTGTGCTTCTGGGTGGTTTTGGTTGGCGGCTTTTGTGAGCCACATTATAGCTTGGCTCTTGTTTTGCTCAACACCCTCACCAAGAAAATAATAACCGCCTAAGACGTATTGTGCGTTGGGATGGTTTTGTTGTGCGGCTTTTTTCAACCAATTCATTGCTTGTTTTCTATCTTTCTCAGCATTCCAACACTCGAAATAGCAGTCACCTAAATTTTTTTGTGCGTCTGGGTGGTTTTGGTTGGCGGCTTTTGTGTACCATTTTATGGCTTGCTCACAATTTTTTTCAACACCCTTGCCAAGAACATAGCAACTGCCTAAGGCGTTTTGTGCATCAGCATGGTTTTGGTTAGTGGCTTTTGTAAGCCAACTTACAGCTTTTTCATAGTCTTGCTCAACACCCTTGCCCTCAAAATAGCAAAAACCCAAGAAGAATTGTGCATCAGCATAGTTTTGGTTGGCAGCCTTTGTAAGCCGACTTACCGCCTGACCATAATCTTGCTTAACACCATCACCACTAAAATAAGAGATACCTGAGATATATAGTGCATATGTTAAGGAGTTTTGTGCATCTGGATGGTTTTGTTCAGCAGCTTTTGTTAACCATTTTATGGCTTGTTCATAGTCTTTCTTAACACCATTACCTTCAAAATAGCAGACACCTAAAGTATTTTGTGCATCAGCATGGTTTTTGTTTGCCGCTTTTGTCAACCAACTTACAGCTTGATTATAGTCTTGCTCAACACCATTACCAAAAAAATAACACTTACCTAAAACGTTTTGTGCTTCTGGGTGGTTTTGGTTGGCAGCCTTTGTAAGCCAACTTATAGCTTTAGCATAGTTCTTCTCAACACCCTTACCCTCAAAATAGCAAACACCCATAGCGAATTGTGCGCTGGGGTTGTTTTGGTTGGCAGCCTTTGTAAGCCAACTTATAGCTTTAGCATAGTTCTTCTCAACACCCCTGCCCTCAAAATAGCAAACACCTAAAGTATTTTGTGCATCAGCATGGTTTTGGTTGGCGGCTTTTGTCAACCAACTTATAGCTTTTTCATAGTCTTGTTCAATATCCTCACCAAGAAGATAGCACCAACCTAAGTCGGCTTGTGCATTAGAGTTACCTTGCTCGGCAGATTCCATCAATTTATCTATATCTGGTTTGCTCATTTCATTTCATCCCAGCGTTAAATAAAATGGCTGTTTTTGAGAACTATAAAAATTAGGGACCACGGGATATAAAAGTATAATTTCGTGTAATCTAAAATCAGGAAGCAAAATATGCGGCAATCGACAGACAAAATAATTTAACATTATGGAAAAGAAAACTTTTGATGATTTGTTGATGTACGTTGTGTTTTATGTTAGTGTTTTCTTTTGTTTGATTCCGAAGCAGTGTTTTATTTCTTCGCAGATTTTGATGTATATTTTGTCGCGTTCGTTTGGGTTCATTGCTTGTAGGGGTTTTTTGAGGTCGCATACTGCTTGGTAGTCTGCAAGTCGAATTTCTTGTCCATCTTTGCATTTGATTTTTGTGTCTTCAATTTGTGCTTGTCTTATGGGAACGGGTATGATAAGTGCGTTGTCATTGATGGCTGCTTGTAGGAGTTCTGGTAATTCTTCATTACGAATAAACTCTGAAGCCAAAAACTCGGGCGATATCATAAGAATTGCAACCCTAGCAACAAACATATGATCGCGGATTTCTTTTTTCCACTCATCACCAGTACGTAACATTTCATCATACCATATTGTTATACCATAATCTAGTTCGAGCGATTTAAGAAAAACACGTAATTCATCAAGACGCTGTTTATCTACACGAGCATTCTGTTTATAGCTGATAAAAACCTCAGTACGTTTTGTCGACAGTAATCGTTTATGTTTGTTAGTGTCTTTAAGTTTACTTAACATTTTTTCCGCTTCAGAATAACCTTGTTCTGCAGATTGGGTGAACCATAGTATAGCTTGTTTAGCATCTTGCGTAACACCCCAGCCGTCAAAATAACAGACCCCTAAAGCGAATTGTGCGTGAGCCTGACCTTGTTTTGCAGCTTTTGAGAACCATTCTACAGCTTGCTTAGCATCTTGCCCAACACCATCACCCTTAAAATAGCAACCACCTAAGATGTATTGTGCATGAGCATGTCCCTGCTCAGCAGCCATAGCAAACCACATTACCGCCTGATTTAAATTTTGTTCAACACCATTACCATAAAAATAACAACCACCCAAACTGTATTGTGCGTGAACGTGTCCTTGTTCAGCAGCCCTAGCAAACCACATTACCGCCTGATTAGAATCTTTCACAACACCACGACCCTTGAAATAACGTACACCCAAGTTGTATTGTGCTTCAACATCTCCTGTTTCCGCAGATTTAATCAACTCCTGCAAATCATCCAAAGGTTTTATTTTGCCCAACACCATAACCTCTTAACACTTTTTCGTATAACAATTCAATTCCCAAAATAGTGTTTTTATTTTGATTCTTTATTTAAAATGGCAAATTGTGAAGAAAACAACGTGACTATTTTTGTCATAAAAACCATTTACCTCTGAACATTGGTGTTTTATCGTCACTTACGTCAGCTTTATCTAAAACAACACTTTCCTGTTTTTGCGTAGACATTTTTATGGCATAATAAAGCTCGTTGTATATATTCACGCGTTCTACTTCATTCATTTCTTGTAGTGGTTTTTTGGGGTCGCATACTGCTTGGTAATCATTAATACAAATTTCCTTGCCATTTTTACACTTAATTCGAACATCTTTAACCGTTGAGAGCCTAACTGGAACCCATAAAATCTCTGCATTTTCATCGACAGCAGCTTGCAAAAGATCAGGCAACTCAACACCGTAAACAAAATCAGAAGCAAGAAACTCTTGAGACACCAAAAGCACCGCAACCCTAGCCGACGACATATGCTTATGAATTTCCTCTCGCCACTTATCACCAACATTTAGTCTTTGGTAATACCATATAGGTATTTTATGATCCCGTTCAAGCGATTTAAGAAATGGCTTCATTTCCTCAACATACTTCTCGTCTTTGCTTGTATAGCTTACAAAAACTTCCTTGCGTTTACTTGGTAACTTTCGCTTATTTTGGATAGTTCCTATACAGCTGTTTAGCATTTTTTTCGCTTCAGCGTTATCTTGTTCTGCTGCTTTGGTAAACCATTTTAAAGCTTGTTCAAAATCCTTCTCAACACCGCAAATACCAAAAAAATAATGACGCCCTAAGACGTATTGCGCATCAGGGACATTTTGTTCAGCAGCTTTTTTGAGCCACTCTATACCTTGTGCATCATTTATTTCATTTTTGTTGACACCATAGCCGCCAACATAACAACTGCCCAAGTTGAATTGTGCATTGGCATTGCCTTGTTCTGCGGCTTTAATTAACCATTTTATGGCCTGTTTATAATCTTGTTTAACACCCTTGCCATTAAAATAACAGAGCCCTAAGGCGGTTTGTGCTTTGGGGTGGTTTTGTTCTGCTGCCTTAGTAAACCACACCACAGCCTGCTTAAAATCTTTGTCTGAATAATAACTGATACCTAAATTGTATTGTGCTTCAACGTTTCCTGCCTCCGCAGATTTTATCAAATCCAACAAGCTATTTGGAACTATTTTACCCAAATTAATGGCCTCTTAACAAACCTTTAGTACAACTACGTAATTCCGAAACAGTATTTTATGTTCTCACACAGTTTGATGTATGTTTTTGCACGTTCTGGTACACTCATTTCTTGTAGTGGTTTTTTGGGGTCGCATACTGCTTGGTAATCATTAATACAAATTTCCTTGCCATTCTTACACTTAATTCGCGTACTATTAACTAACGCATAACCAATTGGCACCCACATAATAGTTGCATGTTCATTTTCTGCGGCTTGCAAGAGATCAGGGAGTTCTACACAATGAACAAAGTCTGATGCAAGAAAATCTGGCGACACCATAAGTATCGCAACTTGTATGTATTTAGCTCATGTGGTTTGTTTTAACTTTTTGTTCTGTTTTTGTTCAATAAATCTGAATAAAGATGCACAATTATGTGTATATACGTAATATAAAGCTGCGATTTCCCTGAGAGCTAAATA
>Ga0209737_10002896_pt1 | contig 11977 bp, 5 predicted proteins | sample TergutCu122P3_FD_187284 | JGI IMG/M metagenome (GOLD analysis project Ga0209737, IMG submission 187284) | Cubitermes ugandensis P3 segment gut microbial communities from Kakamega Forest, Kenya - Cu122 P3 (SPAdes) (version 2) | ecosystem: Host-associated > Arthropoda: Insects > Digestive system >... | reverse complement strand
TGACGACCCTCTGCACATCTTACACGTATCTACTGTTAACCTAACGTGTAACTTTTAGCCAAGTACTGACTTTAGCTCCCTGAAGATGGTCTCTATGTAGACCGAAACATGGTGGAGCGTTTTTATCTATTTTAGAATGTTTTAATAACTCTACGCTTTCAGCGTTGTGTGTGTCAGTTGGTAAATAAAAAGTGTTCTGGATATATGTAATTTTCTTACAGACTCTCATGACAACAGTACAAACATACAGTAAGTGTACGTAAATATGAATTTCACAAACTGCGTAAACATTCCTTTGTGTACAGATTCATTCTTAAAAATCCAGTTGTTTGAACCTTATGACTTTAAAGTGTGATTTGTAGAATTTACTTCCTGAAGTGCATTTTAGAAACTTAAAATGATGAAGCAGAGCACGAAAAACTCTGACCTTGATAATATTACATTTGTATTCAACCTTTTATACACTTGTGTGGCTAAATGTCAACACACATCAGAACACACCCATATGAATAGATTTTATTTATTTAGGCAACAAGGAAATGTAATTTATTTAAAAGACATGCTGCATAATGTTTTATTTTCCACAAAATTCCATTTAGTTCATAATTTTATCTTTTTCTGTTCAAATAACCCGTTTTTCATAAACCATGCAATGAAATTTCAATATCCATCCCAGCTGGCTAATTGTTAAACTCAGTACCTCAAGGTTAAGAAATTGGCTGTGGGGATATTATGCAGTTGAACTAAACCAGAACAGGCACTTAGGCACTCGGAGTTACAATAATATCTTGGTTTCGGAAGAGCTGGGAATATGTACGCAAAACTGACAAAGGCCCTACACATGCTTATTTACTATTAAAACTTATAATGAACTGAACACATTGGAACACCTTTTACACCTGTTGTATGCAATACCAATATGATACTCATTTCCTTATTATAGCACAGCACTCAGTGAAAGAAAATGTTCATGTCTTGACAGACAATTTTTCAGTTATTTCATTCAAGACTCATCTCCATTTTAAAACCTGCCCAAGCAGTGTGCAGAACTACTGGAATTCTAAATGACTTGTAACAGTAGACAGGAACATCGAGTATACTATTATGTACACAGAACATGTGACACGTGTCCCAAGTCTAAGTTGCAGGTCCTCCTGTGGTTACATCCAAGTGTATTAAAGTTTGTGTGATCAGACATAATTTGTATTTTGTATTATGAAATAGTCACACACATACATGTTACCATGAACTATAATCCAGTAAAAAAGCTAAAGCTGGTTTATGTTTACTGAAGTTCCATTGAAATTTTTACTAAAATTCGAGGTTTACCTTGGTGACGACAGCCCACAGACCCCTCACACTAACTACAGTGACAAACTCTGTATTTTGTTAGGCTGTAATTTTCTTACAGCTTCTGAGATCATTAGGGACCAGTCTGTTGTTTCACATGGACAACTCAAGAAGTGAACAAAAACAATCACTTTATTATCCAACTAATGCACACAACGTAAAAAACGTAGTTATTAAAACATATTAAAATTATAGAGGCTGCTCCAACATGTTTCGGTTTACAAAGAAACCATCACCAGGGAGCCACAGCCAGTGCTTAGCTAAAATTACAAGATTGGTTCAGTGTTGATATAGACAATGTGCAGAAGTTGTCAGTGATATGGCGACATAGTATGACCTGTGTGCAGCTTCAGTGGTCTAGAGGTAAGCGTGCTGGCCTTTGGTACCTGAGTACGCGGGTTCAAACCTGGCTGAAGCCGTCGGATTTTTTGGGCGAAAAAATCCTCAGCACGCTTTCCTACGGAGTGGAAGTAAAGCCATCGGTCCCATGTCATAAATTTACGGCATGTAAAAGAACCCAAACGTGACGTGTAAGTCGCCACTTTCGGCAAAATTCTCACCCATAGTTCCGTCATTTCAGACGTGAGGACACCTGGTGGTGGGAGTTGGAACGTTCTAATCACTGGTCCTCCAAGTTGGGGGTTTGACGTGCCACTGGCAACGGCACTCTGTAAAAACCTTCCTGCTGAGAATACTCAACGACAGTTGAGCAGGCCAAAACCCATGAGGGTTGCAGTGCCAATTGAAGGAGGAGTATGACCTGTGTGGCGTGTGTTGTGCACAACACACGTGCCACACAGGTTATACTATGCCGCCATAGCACTGACAATGTCTGCACGACGTCTATATCAACACTGAACCAATCTTGTAATTTTAGCTAAGCACTGGCTGTGGCTCCCTGATGATGGTTTCTTTGTAAACCGAAACATGTTGGAGCAGCCTCTATGATTTTAATGTTTCAATAACTATATTTTTTATGTTGTGTGCATTAGTTGGATAATAAAGTGATTGATATTATTGATGCACGATTAAAATCATGAAGATGAACAAAGACAGCTTTTATGAACTCTGAAGCAAAAGACAAATCTACTGGTTTTCAGAATATGTGAGTCACACCTATCACATTTAGTCATACCCTGCATGAGGAGAACCCATATAAAGGACAGCAGAACTGCGACCTCAGCAGAATGGCATTCAAGATAAAAGGCAAAGGTAAGCTGCAAAATAAACTACGAGGAAGGAGGGAGAAAACATATCGTTTATTTAAAATGCATACAATAACACTGTGAATGAGACACTGGACTCGGAGTTTTCCGCCTTGGACTTCCTCATATTTATGCCCTGAAATGAAAGAAGAATTTCAATATAGTGTTTGGGTGCCCACTAATTTGTAACAGGATGATATATGTAACACTCACGTTGTCATGCGGGCAGTTTCCCAGTTCTGCTCCACAGTGAGTGGACCCTCCACTGACACACCTTCCTCCGTCAACGTTGCAAGCTGAAACTGTTGAAGAAAGACAAATTACACAAATGCCAGACATTCATCAGTTCAAAAATCAAGTTGAACTAACTGTATTAACTTTTACTGCAAATGACTAATTACAAAATGCATGAACAAACATTTGCACAAATATACCATTATTTTATAAACCACAAGATAATTATAACACAATAGTTAGAAAATATTATTTGGTGTTGTGGCTGTTGGTTTATTTTATGTTCATGAAGAACTTTTTATTTAAGAACAGAATTTGTATGTGTAAAATCTGTCAGATTTAACATCAAATTTCTCCATCACAACATTTTAACTTTTAATTACAGATAACATGCATGTAAGATTATGACACCTGTCCATACTAAGTTTCATGTGCCTAGCAAAAATGGTCTTCATTAATGATCACCATAAAACCAAAGCTAAAGAAGAGTTTCTTATGACCACAGTATTGTAAATTTAACTAACTCCACAGAACAGAGAGAACAGAGTCCTTCTTGAGAAGCTAAAAGGACCTCAGCTGGTCAAGAAATTCCACGCATTTTATAGAACCCAGAGGCTCAGTACTGCATTCACAAGGGCCTGCCAGTTGTCCCCAACCTCAGACAGATCAATCCAGTCCATGCTGCCGCATCTCACTTAATGAAGATTCAGTTTACTATTATCCTTCCATCTATGCCTAGTTCTTCCGAGTGATCTCTTTCCCTCAGGCTTCCCTACCATACAACTCTGCTCTCCTCCATAAACACCAAAACACCATATGCCTCACCCATCTCATTCATCTGGATTATATCATCCAATCATTTGGTGAGAAGTACAGACCATACAGCTCCTCATCATGCAGTCTTCTCCACTGGCACCCTCAAGCATTTATTTTAACAAAACCAAAATTTTTTTTTATATGTATCTCCAACAAAGAATTCAGTGACAGGTTACATTAGGTTAACGTACAGTCCATTTATGTAAGGTCTAGGTTTGGTAGCAAAGTAGCAGGTGGGCCTAGCGTCACCTACTGTAATATTCTAATGGAGGGGTGATTATTATCAGGCTCTGCAATATCTTGGTAATCAGTTGTATATGCTGAAGGTTACTCACACACTCACACACACACACACACACACACACATTTGCTTCAACAATTCCCACTCCTCTGCATAACACTTCACATACCAGAATGCTGACTGTACCATTGCCTATGACCTAGCACTAACAAATTTGCCAAATGTGTCCTTACCTTGGGGTATGCCTGAGCATCACGGTAGTACAGAACTTTAAGGCACCTGAAGAGCAACTCATGTGCTTCCTTCTGTGTCATATTAGGATTCTTTTCCACCTCCTCCCTCATGAGAGGGAGTGCCAGGTAAGCCCCTCTGCCTGTAGCAATGTGGCGGTCTACATATGCTGTGCCCAGCTTGTCCACTGCCCCTAGGAAACTTCAAAGCGCACAAAATACTGCAGACAGGACCATATAATGAAAACATAATATGTAGTAAATCATTATCCATAAGGAATTATAAGGAAAGTTATGCACAATCTCATCTGCTGGTTCATTCTCTACATTTGCACTTTTTAAGGCTTTTTCATTATCTGCCTTTCATGCTGTTCATATTTACAAATCTAGACATGAATTCCCATTCCTTCATGACCAAACTTCTACGATGAATAAAAGACAAAGACTATCCTGACCAGTTGAGCCAATATTAGCCCCTCAAGGAGGCCTCTGTACTATAGATTTGGTTCTTGCTTCTGTATATCCCTTATGAGCACAAATGTTTGCTACAGGCAGGTCAGAAGGGTTTAAATCAGGTGTAATGGCCTTAAAATTCCAAGGAAGATGATAAATATTGAATAAAATTAATGTATATAAGCTGAAACATTCACAAGTGAATATATCTTCTTTGCAGACCACTTATGACAGTTCAACTAAAGTTAAACCACTATCAGACACCTACTCAGCTCTCAGCATGAAATAATGTTTTTTGTGACATTTGTCCCTGATGACAGACATAGAGCAGGTCTCTACACTGCACTTTGACTTTTGACTGATGAAGCTTGTCACAGAATATTTTATCAGAACTGAGTTACAACAATAGCAATTCCCTCTAAGTGTATATTTGAGGCTGATTAAATATTCTGGTGCAATTAATCAACCTAAGATCATATACATCTGCCTAATAGCAAGGAGAAACCTTACACTGACATGTGTATACATTGTTATAATACACGTTGCATATAATTAATATAATTGCGGTTGAATATTAAAGTACTGAATTCTTTAACACAAATAAAATAAGAACAACACAACAGTGAAATACAGTGATAATGTGGACACAGTCACATAGTATATCACAGTTATTTGGTTTCACTTTCAATGTATTCAACCCTTTGCCCATTGTACCCTGCAAAAGACACAAATTTAAGAAGCCACCCATTATTTTTCACGTTCTTGGCTGATGACTTCAGGTATGTTAGTTTTCTCAATATCAAAATGCACATTGATTGAAGTCATCTTTTGGCACCAAACAGGTAATATTAATCTTCAAGTAACATGGTGTCATTAGTTACTTGATACCTGGCACAAATAACTGCAATGAATAGAAGGTTTAGAAAAGCCACACACAGAAAGGAATTATTATGGCTGTACACTTATATCAATTTGAGACTTAGAAAATTATACACATATCTGTTCCACTGAATGTAGATATTTCAATTACGCTACAATTTTCAATCACAAATATCATTTCTGTTGCAGGATTAAAAGTATTATGAAGTGCTGGTGAATGAAGAATGACAAATAGTGAAGCACTACAAGGTGTATAAATGCATCACCTATTCTGTGTTAATTCCAGCTACGAATAAAAAAAGTGCACTTGAAGTTAATAACTATTTATGCTCCCATCAACCTGACATAATATTAAGCCAAAACTGTGAAAACTTACGGTTCACCATCCTGAAGACCACCAACAACGAAATTATTCCACAAAGGATGCAGTTTAGAACGATGATTGTACATAACTCTAGTTAGCCAACAATGTAAAGCCTTTGGTTTCAGTGAGAACCCATCATCTAAGCACTCTTCTTCAAGGCTGAAACAAGGCACAATGTTGTATATAAAACACACCAGAAATTTCAACAAGAAATTATACAGTGAAATAATAACTTCAATATAAAGATTTAAATACATACATTTTCTGCTGAATAACATCTTTCAGAAACTGGTAATCTGCATAATCTCCACCAGCGCCAAGTATGATATTGTCATTGACATGCATTACTCGAGAACAGTCTCGAAATCTGGCCAGAGACCCATATGAAGTAAGAATATCTGCGGCAATTACAACACCTCCTTCAAATACTACCCCAAGTACGGATCCTCCAGTCGTAATTGGCCCTCTGAAACAATTTTAATTAACATGTAATAAACTAAACTTAAAACACCTACAGTACACCAATGACATGCAACATTTGACCACGAAATTATAACAATAAAAAACTTGTATCTCACTGTGGTACTTGGGTGAAATGTGTGTTTATGGCAGCCAAGCCACTTGGAAAATTGTACACTCTTCCAGGCGCAGGTCCACTGTGCCAAAATCGCCCAGAAGAATACGAATCGCCATTTGTCATCCACGCCATGTTCGCATGTTCCATCATTTTTTCTTTATGTCGATTGCAGGACTGTAAAAAAGATATTTAGCAGAGTACTAAAACAGATTTTCATTGCAGTTCTAAACACACTACTTGTAGCCATGTTCTTATAGTTTAAATTACATTTTACTTCATTACGTTCTTCCTCTCACGATATTAACGCAGCAATATTTACCACCACTATCACAGATCATTCGGTACACAGATCATCTAGTATTCAGCACTACCACCACAAATCATCTAGCCCACAGATAATCGAGTATAGATCTAGACTACCAGCGATGCACCGCATGTCACAGTTATCCAGTGAATCACACCGTGGGAACGAGGTTCAACAGGGAATAACGCCTCTAGCTGTGTCTTTATTCCATGTTTCTGTACCTCTATGCCAAACATGACAACAGCTTGCATGAATTGAGAAATTAAATCATTGTACCATGAATACGGTTAACAGTGTCGTCACGGTGTACCAAAGTGTACAACAGAGGTCCATCAAAGTTGATGGGCAGTATGAGACGGATCTAGTCGTGCATCTGGTTATCCGTGTGGACAAGTGCATCATGTGCACAGATTATACATAACATGTGTAATCTGTGATCAAAGAAAAAAATGTGTCTGTTACATGTGTGGTAAATGTTAGTTTCTAGTTCTTAACTTCGTGTTAAATTTGTTTACCTATTAAAAGCGGTATAATTGACCAGGTCAGTATGCCATATTATACATTAACGCTGAATATTTTAATATAATTTGCCATTGGTATTGATTCTTGTGATACAACAACGAAATTTCGAACGATTTGAATTGTCGATCTAACCTCAACTGGGTCTTTCAGTAATTTGAATTCCCAAGTTTTAGGGGCTGCATTTCTTTCATCCTTTCTTTCAGGGAGTAAAAAGTTACATCTTATTCTTCTAGAAGCCTTTGCGAAAATGATAAGACCGAATCGTTTAATTGGTCTGTGCAGTGGACGATGTCATCATACAGGATATTTGTTGTACGGAAGTAAAGGAAGTCCGCGAAATAGTCAGTTAAGTTTCAGCTACTCGATTCAAGCGGATGTTAGGACTGAATCATCTAAATTGAATTCACAGAGGCCCAACGTTCCATCTTTCAAGAGTTCAAGAATTCCTGAAGTGAATGAAGGAAAAGAACTCGAAGGTTTTGTGGTCCAAGAAGTGAGTGAGATTTCTGAGTTTCGTATGTGGGCGTACCGCTTACTTCATCTTGCAACAGGTGCACAGTATCTTCACATTCAGCGTGATGACACAAACAATGTATTCTCTGTTGGTTTTCGAACAACCCCGAGTAACTCGACTGGTGTGCCGCACATTCTTGAGCACATGACCTTGTGTGGCAGCTTGAATTATCCCTGTCGTGATCCGTTTTTTAAAATGCTCAATCGATCGTTAGCAACGTTCATGAATGCCATGACAGGTCCAGACTACACTATCTACCCATTTGCAACTCAAAATTTTCAAGATTATAGGAACCTGATGTCAGTATATTTGGATGCTGTGTTTAACCCGCAGCTGAGGGAGTTTGATTTTTGGCAAGAAGGATGGAGATTAGAACATGAAAACCAAAATGACCCAACTTCCCAAGTACATATAAAGGGAGTGGTGTTCAATGAGATGAAGGGTGCATTTTCAGAGAATCAGTCTCTGTTTGGACAGAAACTCCTAAACGGAATTCTTCCTGGACATACATATGGCTTTGTCCATGGGGGAGACCCTCTTAGTATACCTAATCTCACCTACAATGAACTGAAAGCATTCCATGCACATTACTACAGTCCTAGTAACTCACGATTCTATTCCTATGGTAACTTCCCATTGGCTGGCCATCTGAAATATATTAATGACAGATATTTGTCTAATTTCAAGAACATCATCCCTGGAGATCCTAGGAACACAGCAGTTCCATCTGAAAAGAGATGGTCTACACAACAATGCAAACACACAACATGCAGGCCTGATTACCTGGCTGCAGATCTTAAGAAACAGTCTACCATTGCTATCAGTGTACTGTGCTGTGATATCATGGATATCCAAGAAACATTTGAGCTTCAGGTGCTGTCACAACTGTTGGTGGATGGCCCCAATTCTGCTTTCTACAAGACCCTAGTTGAGTCCAATATTGGAGGAGGATTCACACCTGTAACTGGCTATGAATCACAAACCAAAGATACCTTTTTCACTGTAGGCCTTCAAGCAGTGAATCCAAGTGATTTTGATAAAGTTGTGCAGCTTTATGATGAAACCGTGATAAATATTGTGAACAGTGGATTTGATAAGAATCATATAGAAGGAATCCTGCATGGCATTGAATTGAACATGAAGCACCAGTCAGCTGACTTTGGTCTTGGTTTGCTGTTTGGACTCACATCACTCTGGAATCATGATGGAGACGTGGTGAAAGCAATGAAGGTTGAAGATCGGGTATCCCAGCTGAGACGCAGCTTGAATGAAAATCCACGCCACCTTCAGGATAAAGTTTTGAAGTACATGAAGAATAATACTCATAGACTGACACTTACGATGTCACCAGATGAGGACTTTGAAACGAAACAAAGTAAGGCTGAACAGGAGATCTTACACACAAAGTTGACTGCATTATCACAAAAAGATAAAGAACTTCTGTTCCAGCAGGGTTTGAAACTTTGTGAAGAAAGGGAGAAGGTTGAAGACATTTCGTGCCTTCCAACATTATGTATAAAGGATCTTAAACAAGTAATTGACATAACACCACTAACAGATGTAGATATCTGTTCCATACCTATTCAGATGTGTGTTCAGCCTACAAATGGTATGACATATTTCAGAGGAATTGTGAATATGAGAGAGTTAAATGATGAGCTGAAGCCACTTGTGCCCCTATTCTGTCAGGTGGCCACCAAGATGGGAACCCAAAGGCACAGCTACCAAGAATTTGATCAGCTTGCTGAGTTAAAGACTGGAGGGCTGTCCCTCAGCGTCCACATCGCTGATGACACAATGGAAACGTTTTCATATGAGGAAGGCATATTATTTTCTTCATATTGTCTTGATAGAAATGTGAAGGATATGTTCGCATTGTGGTCAGAGCTCTTCAATGAGGGTTCATTTAGTGATGCGAGGAGGTTTGAGACTCTGGTTCGTGTGACTGCTGCAGAGCTGGTGAATGGGATTGCCACCATGGGGCACCATTATGCCATGTCCATTGCTGCAAGTCTTGTGAATCCTGCCTCAAATAGAAAGGAGCTTAATTCAGGACTCAGTTATGTGTCAAGAATGAAAGAGATAGCCCAGATGTCAGACTTGAGTCCTGTGTTAACTCAGATGGAGCAGATTTCAAAAACTGTATTTAACAAAAATCATTTACGGTGCGCAGTGAACTTGAGTCCCGGTACTGAAAATGTTGTGCTGAAGGAAATGGAGATGTTCTTAGGGTCTTTGCCAGGGACAGCAGGCTTGCCATTGCTGAAAACTCGGCATCCCAATTACTACCTTCAGACGTCAGCTGGACAGGGTTTTCATCATATCCATCCCATCCCTGTTAACTTTGCAGCGAAATCTTTGTCCACTGTCTACTTTTGCCATTCCCACTTTCCCACCTTGCGTGTCATGGCCAAGCTAATTACATCCAAGTTCCTCCATCCACAAATCCGAGAAAAAGGTGGAGCTTATGGGGCAGGGCTTAGTCTCTCTCCATCTGGTGTCATAAATTTCTTCTCATACCGAGATCCAAATTGTGCTGCGACTTTTGACATATTTGATCAAGCTCATGAGTGGGTGACACAGAACTCATTTACTGACAGGGACATAGAGGAGGCCAAACTTGGTGTGTTCCAGACAGTTGATTCCCCAATACCACCTGGTTCAAAAGGGATGAATAAATTTCTGTATGGCATTGATGACATTTTACTGCAGATGCATCGGTCTGCCTTAATGTCTGTAACGTGCCAGGACATTATGGAAGTGGCAGAAGAGTACCTGGGACCAAAGAGTCGTTCAAAATGTGGACGTGCTCTTCTAGGTCCCATGAACAAAGGGTTGCACTTGAGGAAAACAGAGAACTGGAAGTGTGTGCAGCAGACTGAGTAAATTTGTTAGTAATGATCTGACATAATCATATTGTTTTGAAAATGCACAAATGTTGTTTTTGTTGGTTGTGGAGAATCTCTGCCAACCATTATTTGCATTTGTTTCTTCAGTCTGATTGTCAAACATAAAGTGTAGTTTATGTCTGTGGACTTGTAAGATCTTTCTTCTCCCTTTGTATTACCTTAGTGTGCCCTTTACATGTACATGTCTGTTCTGTCATGTGATGACAATGGTTTCAGTGAAGATATTTTAATAGTACCTACGTCAGTGTAGGAACTTCAGTGATCACTTTAGACCATTCTGTCATCTGGACTGCTGCTGTATATGAATGTATAAATAAACCTTCATGCTGATAATGTTACTTTGTGACCATATCACAAAACACTTCGTATGTTTGAGTATCGTAATTCATACTTGATAGATACATTTAGAGCTAGACTTAGGTTCTGTGTGTGTGTGTGTGTGTGTGTTAACATTGATGACACTGGAGGGCAAGAGTAGTCAGGTAATGATTGTCTAAATTATGAGTCAATAAGAATAGAGGGGTAAGGAAATGAGATGAGCTGGCCTGTTTCCTCTGTAATGTTGCCATGGAAAGAGTGATGACAGATGCAAGAATTCAAATGGTTGGAACAACATGTTATAAACCTGTACAAATTCTAGCATATGTGTATGATATTGTTGTAGTAGGCAGAATATTACCAACCATGAAAGCATCCTTTGAAGTCCTGGATAAAGCAGCTAAAAAGATGGAACTGTTAATGAAAATCAGAATTGTGTGTATGGTTGCTAATCATCAAAGAGCCCCTGCTTAAAAAAGGTAACCGTTCTGGAGTGTGCTTTTGAATGAGTAGACCATTTTGTATACATATTTTGGTTCATTCGTGACAAATGACAGTGTTAGTGCAGAGTTTGGAGCAAGACCTCTTGTTGCCAACAAGTGTTATGTTGAACTTCAGAGGCACTGTGCTCCAGGCTCCTATTAAGGAAACCAAAATTATGCTGTATAAAACTCCTCATTTCCATTATTTTTATGTGGTTTTGAAACATGGACCATTTCAAAGAGAAGAAAAGATACTCAGAATTTTTGATAGGAGAATTTTAAGAAAGAATGACATTCTGGAGGAGATTGAAGGAATCTGACAGCTGAGATATAATTATGATTTGTACTGTCTTTAACCTTTACAGCTCGTGCGTCCTATCGTCTAGGACGGCATTTAAATACTTCTGCGCTCCCTTAGGCTCGAGCGTCCCATACACTAGGACAGCCACAGCCGTTTAAATATTTCGCTCTCATTATATTTAGAGAGATTTCACTCATTCTTAGCCCTAGAAGTTTTTCCAGCTTCATGCTCCGACCCATCTACCAGTTCAGAGAAAACAACATGTATCCATTTTTTAT
>Ga0209737_10002895_pt1 | contig 11978 bp, 8 predicted proteins | sample TergutCu122P3_FD_187284 | JGI IMG/M metagenome (GOLD analysis project Ga0209737, IMG submission 187284) | Cubitermes ugandensis P3 segment gut microbial communities from Kakamega Forest, Kenya - Cu122 P3 (SPAdes) (version 2) | ecosystem: Host-associated > Arthropoda: Insects > Digestive system >... | reverse complement strand
CAACGACGGTTTTCTAGATGATAACTTTTCTCCTGTATAATCAAATCCGAAATAGTTGATCAGAGGATAGCCTCCTTTCAACAGGTCATCGGGAGAGAACAATGAAAGTTCCAACTCATTATTGCCTAAAGAAGCTTCTTGACGCCTATTATATTTGTCATAATAAGCAATGGTCTTTTTGTTGGGGTCGTAAGAATCAATGTGAATAAAGTCTAATCCTTCCGGATCTAATCCCAACGATCTACGCAGGTTCCAGTCAAAAACGCTTTGTACTGTTACGTCATACTTTCTGAAATAGTGAACGGTATCTGCGTAACTGAGCCCACTGGGATGATTTGTGTAAGGATTATCTACATCCATTTCCATCAGGTGAAAATTGGCGTTCTGCCGCATGAAGGTCCAAAGACTTGAAGGACTGTTTAGCACCCAAGCACTTTGCGATCTTTGTTCATACTGAAATCCCAGTCTTACCTGATGACTCCCTATGTCCATCGAACCCTGAGCATTGATATACCATTTATCGTTTTGGTTTTTTTGATAAAAGTCGTATGGGGTACCCGGAAGACTCCACATCGAATAAACTGGATTTGGAATATCTCCGTTTAGCAATCCTCCTGCAGTCTGCAACTCTCCGAAGTTCAGAAAACCGGAAGGCGAATTGCGGTAAACATAATCGTTGTAGGCAGTCATTTCGGGATGGTCACCTCCGGAAGTAAAACTGACATCATATTCCCAATACCCTTGTTGTACAAGAATCGGATTAGGGCCAACTTCCTGTAACACCGCTCTAGCATAAGATGGCACCATAAGTACATCGTACTTGCCATAGTAGCCATATTTGAAGAAATCTTCTCCAAAGCGTTCGTTGCGACGTGATGAAGTTATTCTCTCAAAGTCGGCTTGTATGAAATAATAAAAATTTTTGAACAACGATCTTGAATCTGCCGCTGAGGGGAATTTTTGGGTTATACGTCCAAAAGCACGATAGGTGTTAGCGCTGAAAAGACCATTATTTTCCCAATTCATTAATGTGTTTGTCCAACTGTTGAGATGTTGATTGAGGTAGTTAAACGTTCCTCCAAATGCAACATCCATACTTTGAGTCGGTTGAAAGGCTAACCTTCCCATTGCATTAACTCTGTAGTAAGCGGCGTTTTTACTGTTTTTATGGTGGTCAATATCACCTGGAAGAATGTACGACGCGCTTGTGTATGTGCCTCCATCTCTTCCTTCCCGTAGCGGATTTTTTTTCAGGTCTGCTAATTTCCCGTCATTTACCCTGTTAAACCCAATAGCAGACATATCTCCATCTGCATAGTGGGTGAAATCTCCGGTTACAAAATATCCCATTATTGAACGCGATGTATTGGTCTCAGGGTTTTTCTTTACCCAAATGGGACCGGTTAAGCTCAAGCCAACTCTGTTGTATCCGAACGGGTCTAAAAATTGAGAAGTCTCTACTTCAACGTTTCCGCCGAAGTTGCGACTTGCCCCTCTTGTTATTACATTGATAACCCCGCTGGTTACGTCTCCGTATTCAGCTGAGATACCCGACAATGCTAATGCCACCTGTTCGTAAGCCGCAGGCGGAATACCGCTCAGGCTTGAAACTCTGATGCCGTCAACAAACATGGCTTGTGAGCCTTCGCGCGTTCCGCGAATACTCCCTATTTCACCATCCTTCGAGAAGACTCCGCTGACGGACGTTACAACTCCTTCGGCTGAACGATTGGGCATCTTGCTGATTTCATCAGCCGTGATGACCGCTCCGGAACTCGTTTGGTCGACAGCAAAAATGGGAACTTTGTAGTCAACAATTTCAACGGCTTCTAGTGTCTCGGCTGTAGGCTTTAAAGTAACATCATGAGGCAAAACCTTATTCGGAGCAATTACCAAACCTGACGTTTCTGAAGTTTGATAGCCTATACATGAAACTCGTAGCGTGTATGTACCGGGGTTAATCGCTCTGATGGTGTATTTTCCATCGAAATCGGTCTGTGCCCCTGTTGTTACAACTCCACCGGACATGACAGCCACATTGGCAAAAGGAATAGGTTCGCCCGATATTCTGTCCTTCACAGTACCGGTAAGCGACCCTGCACCCTGCGAAAATACCAGCCCGTGTGCAGCCAGTATTATCCACATAATCAAAAGTAAACGTTTAATCATACCATAGAATTTTATGTTATATTTATTTCTTTATTTTATCTGCTTAAAAAAATGGGTGTAAAGGTATAAATAAAAATTTAATCTCAACTCATTTTTTATTTTTTTTTTGCTTTTTTTTTTAAATTTTTTTTTAACAGGTTAATAGTCAGGTCTCTTTAGTATTTCGGAATAAACAATCGCCGCCGGTAAATTGAACTCCCCAAAAATAAACCCTCCCCTTTTTTCTGCTGCCGCAACATGGGTATCCGGAATGGTCTTCGTACTCCTACCTCCTTCATTTTGAGTACTTAAGAAAGGCTGTGGTTCGTTAGTTTTTGTCGGTTGGGTTTCGATTGGAGATGGAACAGGATTTTCCTGTAAGTAATCGAAAATAGAGCGGGAATTAAAAAAATATTCCTCTTTTTCTTCTTCATCGGCAGAAAAAACGGGCACAACAGGAGATTTTTTCTTCCCTGCCTTGCTGATTGATTTGACCAACCCAATCAAAACCAGCGCACCCACATATAGTAAGATTGTAAGAATACCATCCATGCTTTTAAACTTGTATTTGATATGTCAATGAGCCGGCAAAGGTAGTGATTTTTTTGATACGTAAAGAAAAAATATTTTTTCAGGTAATGTCATTTATTGCTTTCTGCTGATATGGAGAGTTCTATACCCTTTGAATTTGGCGCGTAGTATAGTCCGGGCTGCTGTATGCAGATATAAACCGTCGAAACACCCGGCTTGTCGGGAATTTTTATCTCCACTTCAATATTCATACTTGAGTTGGATCTCACAATAAAACTGTTTATTTCGGGTACAGCATCGTACACAATTTTCCGACCTTGTCTTAATACAAAATGAAGATGTGCCTCCCTCTGTTCGTTTCCGATTGAAATGTCGTAACTGTATGGATTGGTAAGTTTTATCTTCGCCCGTATTAGTTCGTTGGCAATAAGACTGTCGGGTAAATTGATTATTTCGGCTGTCATTCGACGTATTGGAAGGAAATTTTCGTAATAATCGAACTTGAAAACTCGATTCTCCCCCACTAACGACACGATACGAGAGCCATTCGTGGATTCTAGCGCAACCGTTTTTCCTGCTATTTTATCGTCATAATCCAAATATTTATACTGATTTGAGCGGGAATCCACATCTAATTGCGTAGTAGCAAGTTTACCCGAATAAAACATATAGACCGACGGCTTTTTATAAGACGGGTTAAAGACAACGGGATGGTCGCCTACCGCTTCTGAGATACGTCTGTTGTTTTCTTTATTTTGAAAAAAGAGAAAATCTATTTGGGTAAAACTTCCTGCCACTAAAAACACTCGAGCCACCATATAAGCAGCAATAGAAACGTACGCGGAGATTCGGACTGTTTTGGTTGTTTTCGGTTTATTTCTAAGGTATTGAAACAAAATAAAGCAAATACTCAACGCTGTTGGGAGCAGCCATTGCGGCTGGGTAGCGGTTTTTCTGATGGAAAATAAAAAGAAAAAACAAAATCCTATCGTCAAAAAATAGAGGCTTCGCTCGAAACTGTCTATCGGTTTCCGTCGAATTAATGCCACTACGAACAGTAGAAACAAAAACGGATGATATGTCAAAATTGTATTATAAAAATATTCTACCAGATTGAAAATCAAAAACCTCCCTTGCCCTCTTTCCGAAAGATGAAAACGAATAGAATCAAAATCGTGATTATACAACCATAAAAAATGAGGACACAACACTATTGCTGCAACCAAAGCAATAAAATAAAAACGTGGATTTTTCAATAATTTCAAAGTATCGGGCAGCATAACAAACGAAAAAACTAAAATGCCGTGATATTTGCTGTATATCAACATAGCAACGGTTAATCCTGTTAAGCAGGCGGTTGTCCATGTGTTTTTTTTCACAAATGAGCGATATGCCATCAGAAACAAAACTGTAGAAAACAATAAAGGCGCATCGGGAGTTGCAACAAAGCCATAAACCTGCAAAACAGGAATGGAGGCGCACAATAAAAAGAAGAGAATCGCATCGCTTTCTACATTTGCTCTTTTATCCGATGAACACAGCAATTTCCAAAAAAGATAGAGGTAAATCGGCTGCAGTAGGGTAGCGAAAAAGCGAACCCCGAGTGTCGTATTTCCGAAAATGACGGTTCCCATGCGAATAAGCCACGCAACAAACGGTGGATGGTCGAAATAACCCCATGCCAAATGGTTGGAATAGACCCAATAATACGCTTCGTCAACATCAAGTTCAGTAAACGCAGCCTGAAACAGATTGACTATCCACCATATCAACAAGAGGAGCAGTAGAAGAGCATTGGGACTTCTAAATCTCATCACATCTTAATAAATTTAACAGCCCTTGCTCCGATTTTAATGAAATAAACTCCGTTGGGCAGTTCTTGTATATCAATGGCATTTGCATCTTTGGCAAGATTGACTTCTTTGAGGTGTTGTCCTAAAATATTGTAAATGTGTACTTTTATTGAATTTTCGCTGTTGTAATAAACATTAATAACCGCCCCGGCAGGATTGGGATACATCATGATTCCTGAGATGTTGTCTTCATTAATATCAAGATTTAAAGTAGCATGACAAGTGATTTCGACTTCGGGTTGCAACGGGTCGTTGCTTAAAACAATGAAACTTCCGGAGTATTCTTTGACTTTTGCTACGTTATTGAAATGGTACGACAAGGTTATTACCCGAGACTCGCCCTTTGGAACTGTTTCAAAGTGTGGAGCAATGGTCAACATTTCGTCAAAATCAATTTCCGAAATTTCAACAATCAGGTCGGTATTGCCGACATTTGAAACGGTGATAAAATCCTCAACCACAGTCAATTCCTCCGAAACAACGGTAGAACTTGTTTTATCTAAAACCATAGCAGGAATGTCTTCTGTAACATTTTGAATGGACTGTAACGAAATTTCAGTTACGGAGTGTGCAGGATCGTTGCTCAACAGTTTGCAACTTCCTTTGTATTCGCCGTTTTCAATTCCTGCAAAATTATAGGATAATGTGATGATTTGCGAGCCGCCGGGTTGAATGGTGGCGTTTAATGGCGAGATTGCTAACATTTGATTAAACTCTAAATTAGAAATTTCTAAAACAAGGTCTGCTGTGCCTGTATTGGAAACGGTAATTAAATCTTCAATTACGGCAAATGCTTCGGAGTAAACGGAAGATATTATTTTATCAATTCCTAAGATGGGAAGATCAGGAGGTGCACCGATAAGGGTAAATTTGTGAGGGTCGGCGTTAGAGGCGTATCGTGCTATGTAAGGATGGCTTTCTCTTCTGCCGGAGTTGTCGGCAGCATAAACGTAATATTCTACCAATCCGCTCGGAAGTCCGGCAACGGTTACCTCCCATTTATTATCGCCCTTAAACGTCATGTTATATTTTTGATATGCACCGCCGCTGTGTTTAAGATATACGAGCGCCGAATCGGGATAAATGGTATTATTACAATATGAATGAAGTTCTGCTTCAAACTTTACAGCGCCTGTATTTTGAATATTTCCGAACAAAGGCTGGTGTTTGATATAGAGCATACATCTGTCGGCAATTTCGTGTGTGCGGCAGTGGAGGGCATCGGTATTAATCCAATCAGCGGGGTAGGCAGGGCTCGAAATCGGAATAATGGTATAGCCCGGCATTGCTTGTTGATATACTTGCAGAGCAGCAGCATCAAACGAATTTCCTCCAATTGGAACAAAAACTTTGTTGTTTAATATCAAAGAATTTGTGTAAGGTGTTTTTGTATAAGTATTTACAGCGGCAACATCAACTCTGAATACTTGCATTGGAGTTCCATAAGATGATGTTAAAGATGCAAAATAAGTTGCAGCAGTCTCAAATTTGTTATAGTTGGGAGAACCGGAAGGAACCCGCGCTACTAATACCTTATCAGGGGAAAGAAGTTTGCTCCAGCAGTCGATATGTTGAATATTGTCGTAAGGAACAATAGGGTCTGCAATGTAATGGTACTGTTCTATCCCTAGATATTCTTGAAAAAGCGTTTGTAATGGCTGTCCAGGGTTTTCTGTTTGAGTTAGCGTGGTTGAAAATCCTTGTTTTATACCGTCGTTCATATAATTACCACCAGTAAGTTGTAACGTTGAAGTATATCTTACTATGGGTTTACCGTTGTTCGACAGAAAGGTTGTAAGGTGTCCGTTAATTTGATTATCATTTGGTCGAGGTCTGTTATATGTAAAATCAAACATTCCAACATCCTGATTATCAATAGCCATAAACCATGGACCGTAATCCCGTGTCCAATAAGTATCTGTATTCGCTATTAAGAATAGGCAGTTTGCAGTATTCACCCCGTTTGAATTATATTGACCCAATACCGTACTTTGTTGAGACGAACTTGACACAATAGTAATCACTTTAATATCTTTTGCCATTTCAACAATTAACGACATCGGAATACCAAAAGGATAACGAATAAGCACTGCTTCCATGGGTTCCCACTCAGCTATGGGACGCAGTTCGCCAACAGGCGGAGGGGTTGGAGTTGTTCTAAGTGTATCATAACCTTTGCTTTTAGCCCAATCTATCTCTTCTTGCGAAGGAGTGTGAAGCAGGCGAATCCCCGCTTCATTATAAATCGGTTGAGCAAACAACGAAACAGCGCTTACGGAAAACGCAATAAAAAGTAACGTGATTTTTTTCATTATTTTAATCGTTTAAATAAGATTTAACATGTAAGAATTAACGGGTGCAAAGGTAGTTTTTTTTAATTAACAGAGAATGTTTGCTTTTAAAAAACAACGAGACTCCTCACTCCGCTGATGCTCCTTTTGGAATGACGCTACCTTTTGTAATTGGGGAGGAGGTGAAAAGCAGCGGTAGAGCCGGTGCTTTCCACTGCCACCTTTGCCAACACGCCACCAGTACGTCATTCTATGATTATCAGACAATTAAAAAAAGAAAAAATGTAAATTTTAAAAAAAAAAAATTTTTTTGTTTTTCATTTAAAATTTGTTGTATTTTTGCTGAAAGTTTTTATTGAATGTAAATTTAAAAAATATTTAATTATGAAGAAAGTTTTTACATGTGTTATCGTGTTGATACTCACGGGTTTTTGTGCAGTTGCGCAGAATTATACTTATCATTTGGACGACAAAGAAGGAATGCGAGTTTTTCTCCGTCAGCCGTCAAGTGTAGCAGGAAAAATCAATGCCGAATTTCTCGGTTTGCAAATTAGCGACACGTTAAATTGGAAGGATAGCGATGCGTGGATTCCTAAAGTAACGGGTTTTACGTGGAAACTCTACGATTACTATCGTGTTTCCAAAATTGACTGTTCCAATAAAAAAGTTGCCGGTCATCTGAATGGTGAAAGATGGCCGAGATTAGAGACGCTCCATTGCTATGACAATGAAATTACTGCCATTGACGTCAGTAAAAATGTCCATTTACAGCATCTTGCATGCGACAACAATCCGTTACAATCGCTAAATGTCAATGGCGCAGCGGCTTTGCGTACTTTGTATTGCCAGAAAGTCGGGCTAACTACCCTGGATTTGAGTACTAATGTGAACCTGGCAAATTTGGATTGTGCAAATAACCTGTTAACAGAGTTGGACATCAGCAATTGTCCTGCGCTAACAATGGTTTATTGTTATAACAACAAGATTACAGCGCTCGACGTCAGCAACAATTCGAATTTAGGAGAAGTTCGTTGTGAAAATAATCAAATATCAGAGTTTGATGCTTCCGCAATTCATAGCCTTGTAAATTTGAACATTAGCAATAATCCACCTCTCACAGCACTATACCTTGACGACAATAAATTAACCGGTTTAAATGTAAGCGGGAATAAAAACATCAAAACTTTATATTGCAACAACAATAAAATCAAATCGTTAACCCTAAGCGAGGCTGTTGATTTAATTGAATTGGAATGTGCAAATAATGCGATTTCAAACTTAGATGTTACAAAAAACACTAAATTGGTAACGCTCGCTTGCCATGGTAACGAGATTTCATCTCTAGTGCTAAGCAACAACACTGAATTGAAACATTTGAACTGTTCCCGTAACTGGCTTGTAGCACTAGATATAACAAGAAATTCAAAGTTGGAAACATTCCAGTGCCATCGCAACCAAATATTGTTGCTTAATGTAAGTAACGCTGTTGACCTGACTGAGCTTGGTTGCTCCGAAAATAGGCTTACTAAATTAGACATTACTAAAAATCCCAAATTAACCCTACTAGATTTTAGTGGCAATTCTGTTCCCGAGATAGATCTTAGGCAGAATATCTTACTTGAACAATTAGATTGTTCAAAAAATAAAGTTTTAGCAAACCTAAACATTGCTAACAATCCCCTATTATCCCACTTAAATTGTGCTGAAAACATGCTGAAAAGCATCGTTGGCGTTGAAAATTGTCAGTTAACCTTTTTAAACTGCGAAAGAAACATGTTGCTGTTTTCCGAACTTTATTTAGCGAAAAATGACAGTCTGACAACATTTAAATACGCTCCTCAAAAGATTTGCCCTGCTCCAAGTCCCCTTCACATTTCTGAAACAATTGACCTGAGTAAAGAATTTAGTTTTGACGACAAAAATACTACTTTCAGTTGGGCAATATACCAGAAAAACACCGATAAATCTACTCCTATCTCATTACAAGGGCAAGATGGAATATTTCTTATACCCCAAGTTGATTTTACAGGAAGAACTTTAAGGTGCAAAATGAGTAATGCTCTTTTTCCGGACTTTAAAAAAGATTCATTAGTCTATGAAATAACAATAACAGGAACCGGAATAGAAGAACTTCAATCAGCCGTTACCATCTATCCTAACCCGACAGATGGAAAAGTCGTGATTCAAGACATAGAAGCAAACATAGAAAAAATTCAACTCTTCGATATGAGCGGCAGAATGGTTTTTGAAACCCGCCAAACAACCTTCGACATTTTCCATTTACCTACAGCAACTTACTTCATCCAAATCAGAACCGACGAGGGCATCTTAACAAGGAAAATAACGAAACGATAAAGATGGTTTTTCATTTTAAAAAAAGAAAAGAGGTTGTTGATAGAAGACAGCCTCTTTTTTTACAAAAAACGTTTCACATACACAATTACTTTCCAGCCTGTTCAAAGAGACTTTCTACAAACGCTTCCCTGTCAAAAGGCTGTAAATCCTGCATTTTTTCTCCAATGCCGATATATTTAACGGGAATTTTAAACTGGTCGGATATTCCGATAACCACCCCACCTCGTGCCGTCCCGTCTAACTTTGTGATTGCCAAAGCATTTACAGCAGTTGCAGCAGTGAATTGTTTTGCCTGTTCAAACGCATTTTGTCCGGTTGAGCCGTCTAAAACCAATAAAATCTCATTTGGTGCGCTTGGGACTACTTTTTCCATTACCCGCTTTATCTTCGACAATTCATTCATCAGGTTGATTTTGTTGTGTAAACGTCCTGCCGTATCAATGATAACAACGTCGTAATTGTTGGCAATTGCCGATTTGCAGGTGTCGAAAGCAACAGAAGCAGGGTCGGCTCCCATACCTTGACTGATAATGGGAACCTTAACACGTTCCGACCATATTTTCAACTGATCAACTGCCGCTGCCCGAAAAGTATCCGAAGCACCCAAAATTACTTTTTTGCCGTTTTGCTTAAAATGGTAGGCTAATTTTCCGATGGTAGTGGTTTTTCCAACGCCATTGACACCTACAACCATGATGACGTAAGGCATTTCCGATGTCGGAATGTCAAATCCAATCGCCAAACTTTCGTCCAACTGCTGCTCTGATAGAAGGGAGGTGATTTCCTCCTTTAAAATACGGTTCAATGCCTCAGTTCCAAGGTATTTATCACGGGCAACGCGCGCTTCAATACGTTCAATAATACGTACAGTAGTTTCAACGCCAACATCGGAAGAAATCAAAATCTCTTCCAAATTGTCCAAAACCTCGTCATCAACTTTCGATTTGCCGGCAATAGCCTTCGCTATCTTTGAAAAAACACCCTCGCGGGTCTTCTCCATGCCTTTGCTTAAATCTTCCTGTTGTTTTTTGTTAAAAAAGGAAAATAAACCCATGATAAAAATGCACAAAAAAAAACGCCTTTATTATTTTAAAAGCGTTTTGGCTTCGTCAAGACTGACAATAGATTCTTTAAAGGCATAAGCGCCGGTTTTCGGCGACCGCTCCATGGTAATAACTTTTGTCCAGTCCTTGCTTTTCGTCTGCAATGTTGCAACAACTTTCTTTGCCATATCTCAATGATTATTTAATTTCTCTGTGTACAGTAACTTTTTTCAAAATGGGATTATATTTTTTCAATTCCATTCTGCTCGGCGTATTTTTTTTGTTCTTCGTAGTGATGTAACGTGATGTTCCAGCAACGCCGCTTTCCTTATGCTCGGTGCATTCCATAATGACCTGAATGCGTACATCTTTTTGTTTTTTTGCCATTTTTTACCTCAATTTTTTAAGGGTGCAAAGGTACAATTTTTTATTTATATGATAAAACTTTTAGAAATTTATTTTCAGTACTTGATTATCTTTCTGAAAAATCGTTTGTTATCTGTTTGTATTGCACTGCAAATACCGCCGTAAAAACAAAAAAAATGGTGCGAATATTTGGACAAAAGTTGAAAATCAATGAGATATGAAGAAGAAGAATTTAAAAGTTCTTTGACGTTTTGAAGAAGGAGAAAAAATGAAGAAAAAGAAAAAGTGAGAAAAAGAAAAAAGAAAGTTTTTCAGTGCAAATAAGCGCAAGGGTGATAAATTGTTCGTTAACTCAAACCGCAATTTCCCCTTTGATATGCGGATGGGGGTCGTAATTTTCCAAAATAAAATCTTCGTATTGAAAGTCGAAGATGGAGGTTCTGTCAGGATTTAATTTTAAGGTCGGCAGATGGCGCGGTTGTCGTGATAATTGTATTTTAACCTGTTCTATATGATTCATATAAATGTGTGCATCGCCCAAAGTATGGATAAATTCTCCGGGTTGCAGTCCGGTAACTTGCGCCATCATCAACAACAGGATGGCGTATGAAGCGATGTTGAAGGGCACACCCAAAAAAATGTCGCAACTACGCTGATACAACTGCAACGACAACTTCCCATTGGCAACCCAAAACTGAAACAGGATATGACACGGCGGCAATGCCATTTTATTCAACTCTCCCACATTCCATGCGCTTACGATATGACGGCGCGAATCGGGACTGGCTGTAATGGAGGCAATTACATTTTTTATTTGGTCAACAGTAACGCCGTCGGCGCCACGCCACGACCGCCACTGATGTCCGTAAATAGGGCCAAGGTCGCCGTTTGCATCAGCCCATTCATCCCAAATCGAAACTTTATGCTCTTGCAGGTAGCGAACATTGGTATCGCCGCGCAAAAACCACAGCAATTCGTAGATGATGGATTTCAAATGCAGTTTCTTTGTCGTCATCAAAGGAAAACCTTCGTTCATATCGAAACGCATCTGATGTCCGAATATGCTGATAGTTCCTGTGCCGGTACGGTCTTCTTTGAGAACACCGTTTTTGAGAACATAGTCTAATAGATTGAGGTATTGTTTCATTGATTTTTACTCAGCAACTATAATTTCAAAAAAAAAGAGACGTCCTTTTTACAGGAAACGCCTCTTTTCGGTTTTTATTTTATCTGATTTTCACCATCAATCATTAATTCACAATCATCTTCTTCCCGTCCGCTTTTTCTCCTTCGACAAAGAGGACATAGTGATACACACCTGCAGGCATGCCCACGAGCGACACCTCCAAGCGATAACTGCCCGGCTTTTGCGTTCCTCGCGAAAATGCCTG
>Ga0209737_10002894_pt1 | contig 11979 bp, 8 predicted proteins | sample TergutCu122P3_FD_187284 | JGI IMG/M metagenome (GOLD analysis project Ga0209737, IMG submission 187284) | Cubitermes ugandensis P3 segment gut microbial communities from Kakamega Forest, Kenya - Cu122 P3 (SPAdes) (version 2) | ecosystem: Host-associated > Arthropoda: Insects > Digestive system >... | reverse complement strand
TAGCTTTCGCTATCATAGGAGCCATAACCGCCTGCTCTGTAGCCGCCTGTGCCGCTCGTACCAGCTCCAGAAGCCCTTGAGCCAGGGCTGCCCGTACTGCTTTGTCTCTTGCCAGTACGCGCTGAGGCTTTTCTGCTCAGCAGCACCTCACGCGCCTCGTTGACCATCTTGAACTGCTCGTTTGCGCGCTCCGAAAGCTTCTTATTGCCAGCAAATTTGTCTGGATGCAGAATCTGCGCCATCTCCTTGTAGGCAAGCTTGATGTCCGCCTCAGTGGCGCCCTCTTCAAGGCCGAGCAGCCGCAACGCCTCATCGTAGGTCATACTGTTTTGCTCCGATTACTCCAGTTATGTATGTAGACAGTTTTTGCACCGGAACATACTAGCGCAATTCTCGGTTTCTCGCAGTAATGGAGGCTTCTGTTCATTCAGGTGGGAGAAAAAGCCTTGTGTTTTTTCTGCAGCTTCTGCGCTACGATAGTAAAACGAAAAACGAAATGCCACAGAAAGAAGCTCTTTGCCAACCTGGAAACCCCATCCCTGGCAACCTGGAGCAGCCAGTTGACACAGTATCCCCAGAAACCTCATCTCAGACACTTAGAGCGCTCAATCTGCCTATTCTGTCTATTCCGTCTAATATGATGTAGCATTGGTGTGTTTTTGTGCAACTGCGCCAGCTGCGGAAAAGCCTACGCCACCACAGAAGAGCTGACATGGCTCAAAGAACGCCTGCTGAGCGCCGAGTTAAACCTGGAGTACTGCCCTAAAAGCCAGGGTAAAGCTAGTGTCAACTCGTGATAAACTTCTGACAACAAAAGAATCGGGAGGAAAATCAATAGCAGACAACACTACCTATAAGTATTATGGACAAGATGAAAGCGTCTTTTCCCAAGCAGAAGGAGAGAGGCTCAGATTCCCTGTTGCCTCTGTCTTTTTTCTTTTGATAGCGTTTCTCTACATCATTTCAACCATTCTCCGAATAAGGTTTTTTGGTTACGGCTTTTCTTTCTCAAACTATACTCTTTACGATTTGCTTTTTTTCATTGTCAGGTTCTTCGTTGTATTCATAAGTATTTTTGTTGCAATTATTCTACTGTTGAAAAAACGTGGCGCCATGCTTATTGTTGCTGTTGTTTTAAAGGTTATGGTGTCAATATTTGACTTGATAGTTACTGTTTTTTCTACTTCCCTTTCAGGTGTGTCACTTGATTTGTACAACATATTTAGTCTTACTTTCTTTTATCTTCCCTATTCCGACTTGTTGTTACTGGGCTTGGTTCTGTATTGCAGCAAGAATCAGGGCTCTCCACACAAGCGTATTTTCAAGCTCTGGTTTATTCCGGGTATCCTTGCCATATTGTATTACCTGTTTGGGGTGTATTCAGCGTTACCATTTGTGCAGATATGGCTGGAGTTTGGTTACTCGGGGCATCAAGTTTTGTTAATTTATTTTGTTTTAGACAACGTGTTGATTGGCCTTCTGAGAGTAGCAGCCGTATTCTCTCTCGGCTATTGGATTTCCTATATTCACTCAAGTGGCTATAACTCCAAAAGGACAGAGGAGCACAGTGTTGGCAACGCAAATGACACCTACATGGCTGCCGGTGTTTACTCGGTTGCTGGTCTCTCTCTAAATAGCAGCTTTTCACAACCTGATAGCTCTTCTAAAAGTATCAACACCTCCCCACCAGCTGGCGTTTACCATACTTTGGCTGTTTCGGGGTCTTCTTCAAGTAGGTTCTGTGGAGCTTGCGGAGCTGAATCTCTGAGCAGTAACGAGTTTTGTCTTGCGTGTGGCAGCAAGCTGGCAGATCAGGTATTACAGCCCCAACGACAAATCATGAGTGGTGAGAACCAACGTACAAGCTGGACGATTTACAGCAGAAACATAGAGGGAGCCTCTTTTCGTAGTACTCCGATGTACATGGGCGATTCATCGTCTATTGGTTTTGCAGTCTTGGGCTTCTTCTTTCCTCTGGTTGGACTGATTTTGTTTATTGCATGGCAAAAATCCATGCCGACTCGAGCAAAGTCGGCAGGCATAGGTGCATTGGTCAGCGTAACTATTGGTATTGTGATGAGCTGTATGTTCTTCTTTATGATTGCCTCAACGATTCCTTTCCTTGAGTAGTCTTCATATTGTGAAGTGCCGAAATATTGCTGGTATGACAGATTGTGGATCAATTTGTGGTTACTCGTCACTCCGTTGCTGAAAACGACACTAATACACGCTTTTGTCTATTATTTAGAGCAAAAAGTATCGAATAACTAGACAAAAGCGTGTATTAGTGTCGTTTTCAGCAACGGAGTGACGAGTAACATTTGTAAGCTAACTGTAAAAAATTTATGGATTTTATTGGACAAAACGTTCATACTGTTATAGAGTAGTCGGGCGCTTTTCTAAGCTACGGGCCCGTAGCTCAGGTGGTTAGAGCGCACGGCTGATAACCGTGAGGTCATTGGTTCGAATCCAATCGGGCCCACCAAATTCGATAATAAACGCCCCAGCGAGAGCCGAGTCGCCGCTGGGGCGTTTATTCATATGCCCTAATGGTAGGAGTGCTTATAAGTATGTCTCTCCCAAGTTTTCTGCAAACTGACACTCATGGGCGCGAGTTATCGCCAAGGAATCATTTCTTGGTTGAATTTCTTTTCTTTTCTTTCAAACAAAAGAACAACAAATCATGACAAAAATGACGATTAATAAACAAAGCAATAAAATGTGATGAATATTTTTAGCTGGGTTTTCCAATAAAACCATGATATATCTTGCTGCGTTAAAGGCTAATTGTTATAAAAATGGAGGCATTTAAGATAATGATCAAAACTTCTTTTATTGAGCGGTTAAGAGATATTAAGTAAACTGTATGAGCTAACAACCAGTAATACAAAAACAAATATTATTTATGGCACTTTGCATAGGGAGACGGGAGGCAATCGATACAGAGCGGGAATAATTCTATGCCGTAATTCTTTAACGGCTGAAAACCCGGAATCCCAACCGGATAACAAAAGAGACCGTTTAACCTCGTTGAGCGTTATCAATGAGGCTGAAAATGAAGCCCCTCTCTTCAGAATAAAGGAGGCATGATTTTTTGGAGAAAAGGGAGGTAGTAAAGTATGAAAAAATTCTTTGCGTTTTTATTGGTGTTCGTACTGGCTATAGCTGTATCGATTCCAGCATTTGCAGCGTCGGCACCCGTGCCGGGCAACCCCTCATGGGATGCCAAGTACAAGGCGGCAAAAACACTTGAGCCCAGCCTTGGTCCTGCTGCCAACATTCCAAACAACCCACGTGACAATGCCTCAGGCGACAAAATTCCGTCTAATGCACACAGCGCAGATGTTCCGGGCATCTATTTCTACTGGGATGACAAGCAGAAAGACAGCGGCGTGCTTCTGGTTCTCCCAGAGGTGTTTGACATGTTTGTCAACGCCGAGTTTACGCTGACAGCCAAGAACTCCAATAACTATTGGGGTTACACGATCAAAAAGGATGCCGCCTATCTTATCGATGGTGTGTATGCCTACGGTATCCCCAAACAGCTCCAATACATCAGTGTTGACAACAAGGGCAAAGAGAAGCAGGAAAAAGAAGACCTCAAGAACATCAATATGGTGTTTATCGACGGCCAATACAAGCCGGCATATTTTGTGATTGGAAAGGTCTTCTATAATGAGGTCGGAAGAGTATATGGCACCGGCGATAACAATTGGGACTGGCGCGGGATGGCCAGGGAAAGCCTGGAGCTACCCGGTCTTTATGACCTTGTTTCCTTCAACAATGGCTATGTCATTGGCATTAACAAAGTAGAGATCAAGGATTACAAATCTGCTTGGTTTGGCAAAACCATCACTGTTACAGAGAATGACATCCCCGGCTTTTTGCCAGCTGAGAAAAGCATCTCTGTTACCGTCAAGTGGGACACACTGCCAACAATTACATTTAAAAACTACAAGCAGTGGGCAAACATCGATATCAATAAGGTCTGGCTGAATGAATGCGTCTGCGACGAGTGCGAGTGTGTAGACTGCATAGAGATAGACGGTATTTGGTATCATGTGGTTGCTGCTCCCGATGATGTAAAGGCAGAATTCACCATCAATGGTGTGACCGCAATGCCGGGCGCCAATCAGGTTAAGGAAGGCGCCTACATCGTAAGCGAGCTTCCAGTCGCAGGCTGGAACCTGATTTCTGCCAACGATGTTGAGGTTAGTGTCGCAGCTGGCGGGAGCGTATCTGTTACGTTCTTCAATTGCGAGATTCCCATTATCCCAGCCAAAGCCAGTGTTACGCTTGTAAAAGAGTGGGCGTTGGACTGGGTTGGCGACTATGCGAATATCCCGGTTGTCTCTTTCACTGAATTACTCGGGCTCGAGAGAAGCGTTGGCAATAATGGTGTGTTCGATTATGAGGGCTTCGAAGCCGGGCTTGAAGTTGCTTTCAGCGAAGTGGTAGGACTCGGCTTTGTTGATGAAGACGACGAATACTACTATTTCTGGGAACTCGATGAGGTTGTCGTAGAGAATGGCGGGGACTATCTTTACTCGCTCTATGCGTCACCTGTTGGACTTGAGCTGTATGATGGTGATGATTATGTCCTCACATTCGTCAACAAGATTTATAGAATAAAGAAGAACGTTGATCCTCTGGATATCAACGATAAAATCCCGTCCAAAACACATGTTGACAAATGGTGGGAAGCGTTTGGCGTACTTGCCTATGGTGCCAACAGTGGCAATGACAAGGAAATCTATTACCTGGGCTTCTCGGCTGAGTTCTGGGATGTAAACGAGAGCGTAACCATTGCATATGGCACATCAGGCAAATATGATTACGTGATAACGATTACTGCTGTGGAAGTAGATGGCGTGCTGGAACTTGTATTCACCGGTGATCTCGAGATTACTGTCAAAGAATACACTTATGTAGCAGTATACTTTGACAACCACTACACCTTACCAAAGGAAAAGGATCACGAGTTTCTCATCAGTGTTGGTGCATATTTCGGCAATGTCTACGAGAGTGGAGCAAGACAAATCTGGCTTGTTTCTATTCAACCGAAATAAGCCGATAAGAGAGCGCTAGTGCCTGAAGGTCACAAAGACCGCTAGCGCACAAAAGCAGGCAAGTAGGGCACGTTATTACGACAACGTGCCCTACTTTTTTATCTCCTGGTTACTCAGCGATCCCCATAGAGCCCAACACTATCATACTGTGGCAAAAAAGGGCGTACAATGAATACTTCGGTGTTGACTTAACAACTCCATAATATCTTTTTGTTATAGTGACGCTGCTTGCTTGAGAGCATCGCTGCTCGCATGGCATACAGAAGCTAGCACGGTTGTTCGCATGGCGTACAAGACAGGATATTTATGGCAAACATACTGATTGTCGAAGATGAGAAGTCCATCAACGACCTGGTGCTCATGAACCTCAAGCTGGTCGGGCATGTCTGCCGACAGGCATACGATGCCAACGAGGCGCTCTCAATACTCAAAAGCTGGCATCCAGACCTCGTTGTGCTCGATGTCATGCTTCCATATGTTAGCGGCTTCTCGCTGATGGAGCAAAAAGCCTTTGGCGAGCTCCCTGTCATCTTTCTTACAGCAAAAGACTCCGTAATCGACAGGGTCAAGGGGCTGAATCTTGGCGCAGACGACTACATCGTCAAGCCATTTGAAGCCATAGAGCTGATTGCCCGCATCGAAGCGGTGTTGAGACGGGTGGCGCCGGCAGAAGCAGAGCGCATATTCACGATTGGAAGCACGGTGGTCTATCTGGATCGTCGTACGGTAACCACTGACGGTATTCCCATGGAGCTTACCAATCAGGAATTCGAGCTGCTGGAAACCCTGATAAACAATCGCAACATTGCCCTGAGCCGCGAAAAACTCCTCAACCTGGCCTGGGGCTACCATTACATGGGCGATTCGCGCACCGTTGATGTCCACATCACCAAACTCCGCAAAAAGTTGAAGCTTGAGCCCTTTATCAAGACGGTATTCAAGCTCGGTTATCGACTGGAGGTATAGCATAAAGCTCTGGCAGAAGATCTTTATCAGCACACTCGTGCTCTTCATGCTGGCTTTTGCCGCAGGAGCTTTCATCCTCACAACCTATGCCTGCAACTTTAACCTTCAGCGTGAGACAGAAAACGCTGTCAGGGAGCATGACGTAATACTCACAACCATCAGTAATCGTATCTCGGACATCGGGATGCTCAATCCAGACATCTCTCACAATGTCGAGCGCCTGAACGCGATAATGCAGCCTCTCGAAAATTACTATCTGCCACAGGGCGTGCGCCTCGGGCTCTATTATGTACCGGCAGCCACGCAAAACAGTAACAGTGGCACCCTACAGGGAGACGATTTTGTCAAGATCTACTCAAGTCTCCCCGAATTCGACAATAAGCTGATGAACCTGATGAGTCCTGAGAACAAAAACGAAATGAACGCGCGTGTCAACGACACAAGATATGTGTTTGTCGCCTCACAGTTTTCCAACTATCCACATTTGGTGCTTGTGTATGCCCGTGATATCGGGCAGATCGATGATTTCCGTGTTCAGATAAGTCAGGTGCTTGTGCTTATCAATGTCATCGTTCTTGTTATTCTGGGCAGCATCATCTTCGTTTTATTGCGACGCATGATGCGACCGATCACTCTGATGAATTCGGCGGCGATCGAAATCGCAAACGGGGCATACGAAAAACGTGTAACTATCGATCGCGACGACGAGCTGGGAACACTTGCCCGGAGTTTTAACCGCATGGCAGATTCGGTGGAAGACAACATTGCTCACATAAGCCGTATTGCGGAAGAAAGACAGCAGTTCATCGACGACCTTTCCCATGAGATGCGAACCCCGCTGACATCTATTCTGGGTTATGCCGAGTATCTGCAGCAGGCAAAGAGCACCGAAGAGGAGCGCATACTTGCTGCCGGGCATTTGCTTGAGACCGCACAGCGCCTCAACGCACTCTCAGCAAAACTATTGGAGCTGACCTCATTCCAGGGAGAGAGCATCGAGTTCAAAAACGTGAGTGTTCTTGAGCTCTTCGAGGCCACAGCGGCTATGATGCGCCTCACCCTGACCGAGCGGGACATCGGTCTTTCGGCATCGGATGAGCCGGTGTCTATCTATGGTGATGAGACTTTGCTGCTTTCGCTTCTCACAAATCTTATTGAGAATGCAGCAAGGGCTTCAAAACCCGGCGACATCATCATGATGAGGGCATACAGCAATAATGGCACAGTAATCGAGATAATCGACACCGGTATCGGAATGAGCAAGGAAGAGATCCGCAGGATCACTGCTCCGTTTTATCGCGTTGACAGGTCGCGTTCACGCAAAGCCGGAGGCGCGGGGCTCGGCATGAGCATCGTGTCACAAATCGTCTCGCTCCATGGCGCAAAGCTGGATATCGAGTCAGAACTGGGTATTGGAACCACTGTTCGAATAAGTTTTACAACTTCAAAACACACCCCTATCAGGGATGAAACACGCGGGGCACATCCTGTGTCTTGAGCGTCTGCGCAAGGTATTTGTCTCATAGTTCAGGAGGCGGTTTGATGGATTCAATAGAGAACCAAGAAGGCAACGGCTCTGAAAAGCTTAATTCTGGCGATATCAGTCACAGCCCCGATGCTTGCAAAACAAACTCTCACACCATTAAGGCAAGACAGAGAAGGGCCCAGAGTAAGTACGTTGCGTTTTGCGGAGTGATAGTAACGGTCATTATTTGCCTCGTGGTTGTCCCTCTCATAATAGCAGCAGAGCCGAAAGACTCGGAAATCACAACAGCTCCCAGTGTTGCAATAAACATGGGTGATTTGGTTACTGTGAAGCTCAAGGATTCAGAAGCATCAGCCATACCAGCAACACCAAATACTGCTGACCTGAACATGATTACAAGCGAACAGGCTATCGAGTTCACCAAACTTTGGCTTGAATCTTTCAATGATACAGTAGATTGGAGTGCCTTCTCGTTTACTGCCTTACTGTTTGCGAGTAACCCTGATCCCATGTATATACCCACATGGGAGATATATGTGACAGGTGGCAAAGACGCGTCTTTGTGGGTACCGGCTTTTTATAAGTATGGAGAGTTCGAGAAATGGATGGCCGGTGATAGATATCCCTATTCTGATAGACAGAAAGAGGACTTTGATCTTAAAGGTTATATCGATTACCATGGTGGATGGCTTGATGATTATGGCCGGCCTTTTATCCCCTCGACTTACATTAATAATCCTGCTGTTTTCTCCGTATCAATCAACGCCTACTCCGGACAGGTCGTCGGCATGAGGATTCATCAACTTGAGCCCTCAGTCACGGTGTCAGAGGAAGAGATAATCTTCACAGCTCTATCGTACATTGAATCATTCAGCAGCATGTATGGCTTGGGCTTGGAGAAATATGACATATCGAGCTGGAACATGACAGCAACATTTTTCAACAATCCCAGTCCAACAAAAACCGCCATCTGGTTTATTGCCATTGAAGATTTCGAAGGAATGCCGCTTAAGGCGTTCAATAGAGTAAGTGCGAGCTCTTTTGGTGCCTCGTCCTGGGACGTTGCCTCTCCTGGTTTTCTGTTCCTCTATTTTGACGGCTACTCTGGTCAGTTTTTGGGGTCTGGCTATAGTACTGACGGACAAATCCCGCTTCCTTTTTATTGGCTAATGCGCCCATCGATACAGAGTAAATCAGGAAAACTTTCCGTTTTGTCTTAAGGTTGATTTCTGTGCACAGACAGTTGCCCTGTCTCATGAGCAGGACAGGGCAACAGTGATGGTGACAATGTTATTGATTCATGATTGGGCACTTGTGCTCTATGGGGCATATGACTCCTAAGGAGTAATATGGCCCAGGGATATAGATTCCCGGAACAGCTCTGGCGTTTCTTCCCACTTCACGGTTATCAATGTCACATGTATAAACCATTTCTGGACCATGATCAAACCAGAGATCTTCAATTTCCATTTTCAAGTGTAAGCAGCTTCTAAGCCGGGGTTTTGTTTCTGCTCTGGTGGTTTTCCTGCCAGTAAGAGCATTCAGTAACTTTCTCAAAGGATTTGCCATTTTTTGCTCCTTTCTCGCCAGAAGCTACCATACCACTGAACATCTTATCAAAGGGACGCCGTCTTTGTCACATGCTATCGCTGATGGATAGGAGACCCCACCTTGTCATTCTGAGCGCAGCGAAGAATCTTGATGTCATCTCACAGATAGGATTCTTCGCGTTGCTCAGAATGACATTGGTCAATACTGGTTCCTACTGAATGCCCGGCAAACCGAGACCTGCTACCAGCTTCTACTGTATCCCGGGCAGAGAGGGAATTGTCGAGAAGCCAACTGCGAGGTCTTCGTCGGTGGGGACGTAGTCCGTCATCACACCGCTGTTGTACTGCTGGTAGGCACCCAGGTCGAAGTAACCGTTGCCACTCAGGCCGAAGAGGATGACTTTCTCCTCGCCGGTCTCCTTGCACTTGAGAGCCTCGTCGATGGCCACCCGGATGGCGTGGGCAGACTCCGGTGCCGGCAGGGTTCCCTCGGTGCGCGTGAAGAGCTCGGCGGCCTCAAACACCACTGTCTGCTCAACTGCCTGAGCCTCATCGATAATGCCGTCGTGGTAGAGCTGGCTTAAGATCGGGCTCATGCCGTGGAAGCGCAGGCCACCGGCATGGTTACTGGACGGCATGAAGGCGTGTCCGAGTGTGTACATCTTTGCAAGCGGTGTGACCTGACCGGTGTCGCAGAAGTCGTAGCAGAAACGACCACGTGTCATGGTTGGGCAGGAGGCTGGCTCTACGGCGATAAAGTACGGGGCAGTGCGCCCAGCAAGCTTGTCCTCCATGAAGGCGGACATCAGGCCGCCGAGATTTGAGCCACCGCCTGCGCAACCAATCACGATGTCGGGGTACTCATCGAGTTTCTCCATGGCTTTCTTGGCCTCGTAACCGATGATGGACTGGTGTATCAACACCTGATTAAGTACGCTGCCCAGCACGTAGCGCTTGCCCTGGGAGCTTACGGCCACCTCGACTGCCTCGCTGATAGCCGTGCCGAGCGAGCCGCCCCTGTTGGCAGGGTTTTCGAGCATTTTGCGTCCCACGTTTGTGGTGTCGCTTGGTGAAGCGATAACCCTGGCGCCGTAGGTCTCCATGACCGTCTTGCGATAGGGCTTCTGCTCGCTGGATACCCGCACCATGTACACCTCGAGGTCGAGGCCAAAGTACACGCAGGCCATCGCCATGGCGGTGCCCCACTGGCCGGCTCCCGTCTCGGTGGTAAGGCCGGCGAGCCCCTGCTGCTTGGCGTAGTACGCCTGTGCAATCGCCGAGTTGAGTTTGTGGCTGCCGCTGGTGTTGCCGCCCTCGTACTTGTAGTAGATGCGTGCCGGGGTACCGAGCGCCTTCTCGAGGTAGTACGCACGAATGACCGGCGACGGCCGGTACATGCGGTAAAATGCGCGCACCTCATCCGGAATCTCGATGTAGCGGTCGGTGGTGTTGAGCTCCTGCTTTACCAGCTCGGTGCAGAAGACCGGCTCCATGTCCGCCACGGTCACCGGCTGCAGCGTGCCGGGGTGCAGAATCGGGGCATGGCCGATCTTCATGTCTGCCCGCACGTTGTAATAGTGCGTGGGCAGCTCTTCTTCGGATAGATAGGTCTTGTACGGAATGTTGTTCTTACTTGTAGTGCCCATGAAACTCTCCTCTCTTGTTTGTTTTGAGAGAGTTCCGGCTCTTTTTGCGTTTTTGAGCAACAAAAAAGCCCTCGTCTCCCACGAATTTGCAGGGACAAGAGCCTCAAACTCCTGCGGTGCCACCACTGCTTGACAGCTGCTGCTGCCCACTTTCCGAGATGCTATCACACCTCCGCTCTCTGACGCGAGCACCCGTCCAAGACTACTGAGCTTTGTCGGTGAGCGCTTGCTGCATCTGCTGCGTTTGCTGCGTTGCACATGTGTTGCACATCTGCTGCGTTCGCTACACTCGCTACATTGCGCGTTTTCTGCGCTATAACTTTGCTGCCCGACGTTTGCCGTTTGCCTCAGCCCTCAAGGGCCCATTTGCCGGTTCGCTTGCTACTGGGATCTCAGCATCCCCAGCTCTCTGTGAGCGCGCCGCTGGCTTTACTTCCCTCTCAACGGTTTACAAATGCGAATGGTAACACATTATGCCACACACAGCGCAAGAGGTTTTGAGATATTTCCCAAAACCCGCTACCCTCTACGTTACTCGTCACATAATTGCCGAAAACGGCACTAATACACGCTTTAGTCTATTATTTAAGACAAAAACTACCGAAAACCTAGACTAAAGCGTGTATTAGTGCCGTTTTCGGCAATTATGTGACGAGTAACCCCTCTTCACTCAAGTGTGACAAGGGGACGGTACGTTTTTGTCACACTTTCACATTGTTTTTGTCTCTTGTAACACTATTGTAAAATGTGACAAAAACGTACCGTCCCCTTGTCACACTTTCGTCTCCTTGTCACACTTAAACATCGCAGAGCTCACTGTTTCTTGTCATTTTGAGCGCAAGCGAAGGATCTTACCAGCGTATACTATAAAACAAGATCCTTCGCGGAGTTTACCCTGAGCTTTTCGAAGGGCCTTGGATGACAGTTAAGCAAGTTTCGCGCAGTCTGCCCGTCAGCCAAACCGCAGCGTCACCTCGAACAGGTCGCCGATGGTGCGGATGGAAAGTCCTCCTCCCATCGATTCCATGAGCCCCTTGGCGATGTAGAGGCCAAGACCGTTGCCTTCGGTCTGCCGGGCGCGGTCGCCGCGTATGAATTGCTCGGTCAGCGCATCGCTCGGCAGGAATATCGGGTCTTGCGAGGTGTTTCTGAGTGAGATGGTGGGCCTGCCGTCTCGCGCTGCCACCTCAACAAATACCCGGGTACCCTGCAAGGCGTACTTGGTGATGTTCTTGAAGAGGTTCTCCAGCACCCTGCACAGG
>Ga0209737_10002893_pt1 | contig 11982 bp, 9 predicted proteins | sample TergutCu122P3_FD_187284 | JGI IMG/M metagenome (GOLD analysis project Ga0209737, IMG submission 187284) | Cubitermes ugandensis P3 segment gut microbial communities from Kakamega Forest, Kenya - Cu122 P3 (SPAdes) (version 2) | ecosystem: Host-associated > Arthropoda: Insects > Digestive system >... | reverse complement strand
AGCGACTCATTGATAAAGGAGTAAGCATGAAAAAGGAAGTACTGTACGAGGCGGCGCTGAGGGAAAATGGCAATCGCGAGGCGCTAACGAGCGCGGCGAAGGCAATGGATTTTTTGGACGAGGCCATTCGCGCCGTCCCGCCCGGGTATGAGGACGTCGCCAAAAAGCTCGAGTACGCGCGCGAGTACATCGACGACGCGGTGTCGGAAATGCTCGGTGAGTGAGATGTTTCCGGCGATGGGCGGCGAGCGCATCGTTAAAATGGGAATGAGGATAACCGAGCTCGACCTCGTGACTTACGAATCGTGGGGCGCGAACATATATCGGTGCCCAAGGTGCCAACGAATAAAGATCGAGCGCGACTTCGAGTTTTGCCCGATGTGCGGCGCCGAGTTAATTTGGGAATAGGGACATTGCCGTCCTAGCTCAGACGGTAGAGCGGCGCACTCGTAATGCGCAGGTCAACGGTTCGATTCCGTTGGACGGCTCTTTTTTGCCGGTAGTGCTCGGCGGCGGGCGACCGGTCTTGTAAACCGGTTTCGGAGGTTCGACTCCTCGTATCGGCTTTTTATTTTTGCCGACTTAGCTCATACGGTAGAGCGCGTCCTTGGTAAGGACGAGGCGAAGGGATCGTTACCCTTAGTCGGCTTTAAGGGAAAATTTATGCACGCCGGGATAGCTCAGCGGGAGAGCGTCGGTCCTACAAACCGAGGGTCGTTGGTTCAATCCCATCTCCCGGTAAAAGGAAGGACGCCTTGAGTAAGGTACTCGTTTTAAATCGATCGTACGCGCCGATACGCGCGGTGTCGAAGTACGACGCGATCGGAAAATTATACTGCGGCATAGTCGAGGCCATCGTCGTGAGGGATGGTCATTTTTACTCGTTCTCGTTCGACCAGTGGCTCGAGAAGAGCCTGGAGAGGGACTGGTTTCCCGGCGACTGGGAATTCATCGGCACGTCCAGGCACGACGTGGCCGTTCCGCAGGTCGTTCGATGCCTTCACTACGATAAGGTTCCCCGCGCCGCGCTTAGGCTCACGAAGCGAGCCGTTCACAACCGAGACGAGCACACGTGTTATATCTGCGGCAAGAAATTCGGCGAGGCGAATCTTAGCGTCGACCACGTCGTTCCGCAGTCGCGCGGCGGCAAAACGACCTGGGAAAACCTCGCGTCGTGCTGCAAGAAGTGCAACGAGAAGAAGGGAAATAAATTATTAAGCGAGCTCGGAATAAAGCCGATCTTTTTACCGATTCGACCGACGGGAACGGGGCCGGAGCAAAGAATTAAGTTACAGGTAAGGGAAATACCGGAGCAATGGCGAGCGGTGGGGCTTTAGGACGCCACGATCTTCGACTCGTAAAATAGGGAATTAAAACCACTTGAGGCCAATTTTAAGGAAAATTGGCCTTTATGCGACGGGGAGAAAAATAAATCCTTAGCCCCGCCATGTAGCGTGATAACGAGCTGGTGCTCGTTTCTATAATACCTGGCGAGCTTTACCTCGACTTGCTTTGGAACTTTAAATTTAAACGTCGTCGAGGTATTTTCATTGACGACCGGGCTCGAGCCATAAGCATAGATCATCCCAAGGTCGCCGGCGTAATCCTGCACCACCTCTTGGAAAAATTGCCTTTTTATCTCTGACATTTTTTTACCCGGGCCGACGAGTTCGTTCAGCAATGAATAGCCGTCGTATGGATATGGCCTTCCGGTGAGTTGTTCCCAAATTTCAGTGTAAAACTCCTCGCCCCTCTCGCCGCCATTTCCGGTTTCCTCGGACAATTTAATCGAGATCGGTAAATAAATTAAGCCCATATTGGCGGCGCTAACGGACACGACGATGTCGGCTTTTTTCATTAAATTAAAGGAATTAACCTCATCGATATTTATTTGGCGCTTAGCTTGTTTTCGAATTTTTTGAACGGTCGCGTTGGTGTCGTCGGCATATCTTTTCAAATCTGGGATCATATTTTTTCCGGGATTGGAATTCTTTGTGGTCAGATATATACCAACTCTTTCGCGGGACTCTGTAAAAAACGATCCAAAGGCTTTTCCTATAACATCCGTAAGGGCATTGAAGGTTTTATTGGAATTATTTATAAAGTCCTTATTTTTTTTAATCTTAAGAATTTCATTGCAAAGTTGTTGCTCCACGGGAGATAAATTTTTACTCCAAAGGCTACCATTTAACTCGGCACCGAATCTAAGAATCTTAAACAACCATTTTTCGTATAATTCGCCGGCGTTACCGGTACCGACGTCGCCGTGCGAGCCTCGGAATAATAGGAGTTTGTCGTTGAATTTAATTTTCATTACCCCATTTTTTGTGGCGATTGGCTCGCCGGAGGCGTCCATAAGTAATTGACATCGTTTGTGTTTTTTTACTTTTTCGACGAAGGCTGGAAGGTATAGTAATTGAATGTTCAAATATTGTGATTGATTCGACTTCTTGTCGACGAGTACCAAATTATTTCCCTTGTTCGGTGGGCAATTCTTTTGAAATTCCTGAAATAAAAGTTTATCGTCCTTCGATTCTATAACGAAGGTCGTAGAGTCGGCATAACCATCCATAAAACCGGTTTCCTTTGATGCCCTCTTCTTTACGCTAAACCCATCGTAGCCGAGCGCGCTTAATAATTCCTGATAGAGCTTTGGCTCATCACAAAACTTCGTCGCGCCGCGAGCGGCGATTGGGTCATCGACCTCTTCCTCATCGTCGTCATCGTCGTTCGGATCGACGATCGCTCTCTCAAATAAATGATTATAAGGGGTCGACTCCTTTTTCTTTTTTAATTTTCCCTCGGGTTTTTCCGTCAATAAATCCTTAGCCCATTTTGCATTCGATGAATCGAATAACTCGTCCTTCATTTCCGGCGTCGTCCACGACGGCTTATCCGGGGTAAGTCGTATTTCTTTAAATTTATCGAAGTCCTTATCCGACACGATTTCGCATAGGGTCATAACGAGCTTCTTCTCGCCGATCCTTTTTTCCCACCCATCGAAGCCCTCGCCGACCCTCATGTTCACGAGCTTAAGCGGGCCGGTAACCCTTTGCGGGAGGCAATGCTCCGGCGCGTCGGAGATTTTAAATCCCGGGTCGCCCGACTCGCTGCCGAATTTTATCCCGCCCTTTACGGTACCGAGCTTAAAACCAAGGTCCCTAAGGTCGCGCATCGCCTGGCAATCGAGCGGTCGATAATAGTGCTCGAAGTCGTCGAGCTGCGGAAGGCTTGATTTATACGTGCAGTCCACCGTGCCGTCGTCCTTGATTACGACGTCCACGAAGTTGCCGAGGAACGCGCCCTTATCGGCCTCGTACCTCATGATCGCCTGGTAAGCTTGCTCCTTTTTCGGCGTTTTATTCCCGGCGTATATCCTTTGAACGTTCGCCTCCTCGCCGCTTTCCTCCCCCTCTATGGCGGCGATGTACTCCGCGAATTCATCGGAATTCTCGTCCATCGGGGTCCAAGTTTTGCCGTTGTCCGGCGACGACCTCGTCGGGATCAGCGAGTATGGTTTCCAAATGACGGCGGTAAGGCCGTCGTTGCCGCCGCGATACACGAATCCGACCACCGGCGACTCGATCGTGCCGTCCGAATTCTGCGTGTACGCCGTGGACATGTGTCGAAAAAACGCCATCGCGTTCTTTGAATTACTGTTATTTTTTCCCATCGGCGCGTTCATGGCGTCGAGCGCCTCGGGCGACGGGAGCTTGAGCTTTAAATCCTTGAATTGGTCGAGAACGTACGTTTCCTGCGTCGAGCCGAGCCTCTTTGCTTTTTCCGTTTTCGCGAATTCCTCAAAAAGAAGGAAAAATACGCCGTCGACCGGCACGCGAAATTCGTACACCTGGTCGCCGTAAAGGGACTTTCTCGTGTCGTCCTTGTATTTTACCCCGGCCTCGGCCGAGCCGAAAAGCTCGAGCAGCGCGTACGTGCCCATGCCGTATTGGCACCCGGCGTTCACCGCGAATTGAAGGTCGCGGGCGAAAAAATGCTTATATAGGTCGGAGTCCTTGCTGTAGGAATATATCGTCATCGTTTTCCCATTCGCCTCGACGCCCTCTATCAGCCTCGAGAAACTTTCCCCTCGTCCGATATTTTTTAGCTGCGCGAATAGGTCGCCCTCGTCGTAATAACCCCTGGAGTGTCTTTCCATAGCAATTAGTCCGCGGACTAAATACCATGAAGATAGCCTTGATGATCGGGAAATGGAGCGGCATTCACAAGGACCACGTCAAGTCCATTTCCGGGATGAAGGAATGGGCGGACGCCAACGGCGCGGAGTGCAGGGTTTACACCGCCATGAGCGCAGACGAGGATAAGCAACCGATACCGTTCGAGAGAAAAATGTTTTACCTTAGGGCCGCGGTCGATGTGCTCGGCGTGGAGGTCATGCCAAAACCGATGAGCGCGTGGGAGGCGATCGAGGACTCGATATTCTCCTCGTTCAAATCCGACGGCGAGAGGGGCGTGTACGTCTTTACCGGTTCGGACCACCTAGACGAGTACGCGCAGCTTATGGATGGCATAAAGAAAAGATACCTAAAAAAGGGACGAACCATAGATTTTCCGACCGAGGTCGTTCAATCGGCCGGCCGCGTGGGTGGAAAGGGGATTAGCGGAACGGACGTCAGGCGCGCCATAAAGGACGACGACTTCGAGACGTTCGAAAAATTATGCGCAATGCCGGATTCCGACCTCGCCAGGCAAATGTTCGACGAGTACCGTATGGCTTATTATAAATTGGAAGAAAGGATGTTGGAGATGCAATTACCATTCGGATCGAAGCACCAGAGGGTGGTGAGCAATAGCCTTACGAGGGTATTGAAGCCGAGGCCGGAGCTTAAGTGGCCGGGCGACGAGGAAAAGAAGGACGACGACAACGTGTGCTTCACGGAGGCCGACGCCCCATTAAAGGAAATGTGGTTGCCGGGCAGCGCGGTCAGCATGGCTCGCGGGCTCGGAAAAAATCTCGACGCGATTGGCGGAAGGCTCGGCGGCGGCGAGAAATCAAAGGGCGAGAAAAAAGCCTCGTGCAAAAAATGCGGCGCCGACTTCGCGCCCAATCCGATAACCAAGAGCAAAAATTGCCCCGCGTGCGATAGGTATAGGGAATCGACCGAGCCGTGCGCAAGGTGCGGGAGGTCGAACGACTCCGACGGCAGCGACGCGCTGTGCAAGTCGTGCAGAAAGGACTTCGCCGAGCCGTCGTACGTGAAATACTTTAGGGACGAGCTACCAAAGCAAAAATCGTGGGGCCAATCCTTATCGGACGACTGGGAAAACCTTAAAGCCAAATGGCGAAGCGAGGACGAGAGCGAGAGATTTAGAAAAGGAGAGTCTATGAAATACAGGGAAAGCGAGCCGCCGCTCGAGCGGATGAGGTCGACCGATTGCATATATAAGGTCACCAAGCACTGCCGCCATAACTATAAACACTACCAGGCTTTATTGAAGCAACCCGACGAGACCGAGGAGGATATGCTCGAGAAGGTCGAGCTGTTTAAGGCCCTTCGCCTTTCCGACCCGAATTTTCCGACGCCGTACTACGAGCGCGCCCTTAAGATAGAGGGGCCGGGGCTCGAGGTCGACATCGTCGACGACGTGTGCGACCACATGGTCTCCGACGTCATCAACGACGGTGGTCAATTGCCGCTCGACCAGGGGGATCGGGATCGCTGGTATAATAGGAAGAGAAAATGAATCGAGACTTCGAGGAAATCCTAAGGGAGGCGTCGATCGACGACGCGATGGCGCTCGGCAAGGAAGTTATTCAGAAGATGAGGGACGCGTACCCGGAGGGATCGTTTTACTTCATCGGCGGGACGGCGAGGGATTACCTCGCCGGGAACGAGTGCAACGACGTCGACATAGCCACCGACCTCGAGAAGAACGAGATCATGACAGTGTTCCCGGACGTGGTGTCGGCCAATAGGTTCGGCGCCGGGTACATCGTCATCATAAATTACAAGGGACAAAAATTCGACATCGACTCTGTCGTCGACCACCCGATAAGGGAAAAGATCGCGACCGGCGACCTTACGATAAACTGCATGGCCGTCGACCCGACCACCGAGGAGGTCATCGACCCGGATAACGGCCAGGGCGATCTATCGCTAAAGAGGCTTCGCTTCTCCACCTACGTGTTCGACCTGCTGAAAAGGGGCGCGGAGGCGAGGTCGGTTCTTAGGCCGTTTAAATTTCAGGCCCGATGGGGATGGGACTTCGATGGCGAGACGGTAGACGCCATGAAAAAATTCGTCGACGATGGATATAACTTCAACCGCGTTCAGCCGAATAATATGCAAAAAATCGTCGACCAGATAAAATCCGGAAAGCACGCCAAGAAAGCATGGGGTAACATCGAGGAATTTGGGTTGCTCGAGCTCCTTAAACAGTACGACGCGAAAAAGGGGACCAAGCTCGCCGAATCGAAAAAAGTAAGGGAATTCGACGAGGAAAAATGGAAAAATTTCAGGGATAGGTCGGAGGACAACCTCACGAAGGACCACCTTGGAAAGGGCTTAAATAGAAAGGGACTCGGTGGGTATTTTTCCCACGAGGCCGACGAGATAATCGATAAAATTAGGAAGGGCGAGCTCGACCCGGACGAGATGGAGCGCGACGAATTGGTCATGAGCGCCATGCGCCGAGCCGGTAAAACACAGAAAGGAAACGACTCCAGGATCGACCTTCGTAAAAAGAATTTTATTCAAAGGATGTTCGACGCCTCGATCGTCGACGCGCCAAGGATGCGCGAGACGCAGTCAATCTCCTCCGACGCGGCGTATAAAATAGGCGCGGAGATGTGCGAGGCGATAAAAAAATTCGGCAATTTCTGCTACTTCGTCGGCGGCGCGGCGAGGGATCACATCCTCGGTAAAACGCCGAACGACGTCGACCTCATCACCGACATGAGCGAAAAATTCCTTCAGGAAAAAATGGGCAGCCTCGTCAAGAACAAGTTCTGGCGAAACGGCTCGCAGGTATTGGTCCTCGAAAAGGATGGGGAGGAATTCGAGGTAAAGCGCCTACCGAGGTCGATGAGCCTCGAGCAGGAATTATCCGCCCGCGACCTAACGATGAATTCGATAGCGTGGGACCCAACGACGGACGAGTACATCGACCCGACCGATGGGCGTGGCGACCTCGAGCGGGGCGTGCTGGAATTTACGCCGTTTACCCTCGACGCGGTGGCCGACGGCAAGCAACCCGCGCGCGTCATTCGCGCGTTTAGATTTATGTCGACGACCGGCTTCGATTTCGGGGAAAAAACAAAGGACTCGCTCAGGCAATTCGCCGAGAAGTCCAATGGGTTGTTCGGCCTCAATTCCGACGTTACCCAGGAAAACAACTGGGGAAAATTCAGAAAAGGAAAATTCATGAAAAAAGCCCAGGACGCGATGCGCGAGCTTGGCTTCGAGCCCGAGCTGGAGGCTCAGTTCGGCTGAAATTCGTTAACGACGGATATTAGCTCAAGGGTCAATCTTTTTCTAACAAAATTCACCAATTCCTCGCGTATACCGTAAAAGGCACCGGTTATGGCGCAGGCCATGCTGCATACCGTATCGGTATCGGAGCCAAGGCTTATCGCGAGCCTCGCGGCGTCCTCGAACGACTCGGCCTCCACGGCGCAGCGAATGGCCAGCGGAACGGTCTGCGCGGCCTCGGTACTGAATCCAACTTCCTTGCGTAATTCCGCCACCGATTTGGATGGATAGACGCCATCGTCGATTATGCTTGATAACGGGGCATTTGCCGGGTCGGAAATATATGCCGCCTTAATAACGGAGCCGAGGGTCATCGCCCATTTTTTTCCGTTCTCGGAGTCGTGCGTCAACCATATCGAGTCGTTCATCGTTTCAATAAACGCGTCCCTTTTGAGGTCGATCATCGCTATCGGCGAAATCCTCATCGCGGCGCCGTTGCCATCACTATTTGGGTTGTTTTGCGCGTACCACGGGTCCCGTCGCATAAGCCATTCCCTGGATTTTTTACCGTACCCGGCTCGCGGGTATTTTTGAGCCCATTTTCTAAGGTATTTTCCAAAGGCGTCGCTACCATTATTCAATGCGTCCATCACCGCGACCGTCAAAACGGTGTCGTCGGTAAAGAAAACGTCCTCCCTAAACAAATCGATCCCGCTCGGGTCGTCGGTTTTATATGGGCAGATTGGATCCTCGTACACGGAGCCCAACACGTCGCCGATGATTGCGCCCCATTTTGCGTTATATTTCATACGCCGATAGATTAACGGCCCGGACTAATTCACATGGACGCTACGCGCGCCCTCGACAAAACGGCCGAGATGGCCGACGAGGTCATCGAGGCGCTGGATGAATTAAAACTCACCGAGAGGATATCGATAGATCGCGACACCGGTCGCGCGTCGATCGATATAGACGACGACGCGCGGGCGCTGTTTAAGGACGTCAAGTCGACCGTGGGCGCGGCGAAGAAGCTTTACCTGGACGTCCAGAAAATACCCAGGAACGCCGTTACCGATAGATACCTAAAATTCTATAGGCTCATCGCCGATAACTCGAAAAAGGTAAGCCAAACGATCGCCAAGCAATTCGCGGACGCGTACTGGATACATAAGGTTCCGCCCAAAGTTTTTCAAAAGGGAAGGGCCGTCGTGTCGTTCTTCGTTGACGCCATCAACGGCGTGCTCAGGGACGTCAACTCAAGGATACGCGATAAAAATTACATAATACCGGAGGTCGCCGCCGTAAAGTGGCACAGCGTCGCCCCGGAAAACACGGAGCGACACCAGCAACAAAGGTACCAAACGTGGCTGCAAAAGAATCGCCGCGACGACTCCAGATCGCTGACCGGCGATAGGCGCAGGGCGATGTTCGAGTCGACGCTGCTTGAATTTAAAGCATATCGCGGGTATAGGAACGATCCGCTATGGCACGCCGCGGGCGCGAGGCCGAACGAGAACAGCAAGGCGCTGTACCTCGCGGAAAAACCCAGCCACGCGATGCACTTCGCGGGCGGGGTGACCACGCAAGGAGCGGAGGGTGTGGTCGAGGAGTACGAGATACCGGACGATTTAAAGATATACGACGCCAAGGTCGACGCCGAGGGATATAAAAACTCCGTCTCGCGCGACAAGGATAAACTAATAGACCTCCTAAAAACCAAGGGCTACGACGGCTACGCGGACGTCGATCGATCGGTCGTTGCGGAGGACCCATTCTCCACGAGGCTCGCATCCGAGTCGAGGGAATACGCGCTATTCGATAGGGAAAAATATAAACCCACCAAATCGTTCAGCACCGAGGGCGATAAATGGGGGAGGGAGGCGGATAAATTCCTACGAAGCGTCGATAAGGACTACGCCGACGAGCGCGACTGGGACGAGCACCAGGAATCGATGATGACCGACGCGGATAGAATGCAGGCGCGGGAATGGGAGATATTCGAGGAGGAGCACGGCTACCATCCACTATCCCGGGACGCCGAGATATACGACGAGGAAGAAGCCGAAGACGTTGAGGATGGACAATTGGAACTATTCGAGGCCTCGTTAATCTATCGCTAATTATTAGGGGCTGCAAAGGTTTCGACACATTGAAATCTGGCGCAACGATCGACCGGGAGTTTTCGTACCTCCCAAACAAAACGAGCAAAACTACAAACGCCAACAAGCCGAGTAGAATGGTCGCCAGGACCGGTACCGTAAGGTCCGTTTCCGGCGGCGCCGCCTACGCCTTAGCAGCGTAAGCCCGTGGAACCGAATCCTGCTGTCCTGCGATTTGGATTCCGCGTAACGGAAGGACATAGGGGCTTTGGTCCGTTCGGCGGGACCTTGGCACTCCGAGAATAAAACAGACGATACGGGAGAGGTACATTGCTCGCTCATGGCCCGACCGGAAATTATGGCGAGACATAGTCGTAAAAGTCGTGGCGTTAAGGCGATGCTGGACGGGAGTTCGATTCTCCCCAGCTCCATCCATCTCATCAATTATTCGGTTAATTGATAAAATAAACGAGGCCGCAAATGCTGGAATTTGTCGAGGGCGCATTCAAGGTTATATCCGCGCTGATAATTGGCTACGTGGCGATGGGAATAACCTGCGCGATTTGTCTCTTGGCGCTGCACCTCTTTCGTCGAAATAATTGACTATTTAAAAGAAAGTCGAGCACGGATGCTCGACCATAAAATATCACGGAGGAAAAACATGATCATCAATCACAACCTCGCCGCGATGTTCGCGCAGCGGCAACAAGGACTCAACGGTTCCAATCTTGAAAAGGTAATGGAAAAACTCTCCAGCGGCCAGCGCATTAACCGCGCGGGCGACGACGCATCCGGCCTAGCCGTTAGCGAAAAAATGCGATCGCAAATACGCGGGCTAAACCGAGCGGCGGCGAACGCGGTCGACGGTATCTCGTTCATACAAACGACCGAGGCGTACCTGTCGGAAACGACCGACGTCCTTCAGCGACTAAGGGAATTGGCGGTCCAGGCGGCGAACGGCATTTATTCGAGCGAGGACCGACTCATGATCCAGGTCGAGGTATCGCAGCTCGTGGACGAGGTCAATCGCGTGGCGTCGCACGCGCAGTTCAATGGGATGAACGTCCTTACCGGCAGGTTCGGCAGGGATGGCCAGCGACCGATGACGTTTCAGATCGGGGCGAACATGGACCAGAGCATCGAGGTATTCGTCGGCGCCATGGACGCGGCGACCCTTGGGTTGCTTTCCGGCCAGGGCACCGGCGATAAGCTCTCGATGGACGACGCCGAGGCGGCGAATAGGGCGATAGGGACGCTTGACGCGGCACTGCGCATGGTCAATAAGCAAAGGGCCGACCTCGGCGCCGCTCAGAATAGGCTGGAGTTCGCCAAGCGCGGAATAGACGTCGCCGCCGAAAATATCCAGGCGTCGGAGAGCAGGATACGCGACGCGAACATGGCGCGAGAAATGGTAGACTACACGAGGGACCAGGTGCTTCTTCAAGCCAGCACGGCCCTATTGGCCCAGGCGAACGTCAATTCCAACCTCGTTCTATATTTATTGAACGGGCGATAGGCGTCGGCTAATTACCCATGAAAGCATTGTTCGAAAAAATAATCAGGGAAGGCGAGGATGGTCAAGACTACGCGGTATTAGCCATGGTCGCCAGAAAGCCCATCGACATCGAGGAAGTAATTCACACTCGCCCGTATACCAGGACGAGGGTTTCTGTGGCGCGCACCGAGATGATCGACCTCGATAAACTCATAAATTCCAACAATCTTTCGATGGTTCCGATCGAGGCCACGAAGGGCTGGATTCGATACGTGGATAAGGGGGAATATTGGCCCCCGATATACGTCGACTCGCAGGGATTCGATTATCCAAGGTACGTCGGCCTCGACGTCGAGGACATGGACGACTGGAAGATGATGATCACCGAGTAACGTTAATCTATAGGGCGTAAATGGTTTCTCGGTTCCAAAACCGAGTGGTGGAGGTGGCGCCGCGAGGCGTACCCAATTTCAAAACGTTTATTTAAGAAAAAAGAGAGGGCGAGGGCCGTTCTCAAAGGAATCGGGTCGGGTAACGCCGACCCGCTCTCGTTTTAAAGGAGGCACCTGTGGATTTTTTGGATGGATTGAAATCGTTATTAAACCTCGGCACCGCCCAATTGGTCGGCAACGCGCAGATACAAATAAACGGCAAGAATATAAAATTCAGCTCGCCGGGCATCGTCGTGAGCGGATCATCGAAATTGGAGGTAAATTCCAGGGGGAGGATCGTCATCGACGGCGTCGAGCTCGATCACGACCTTCATATCGACGTCAACGTCCCGGGCGGGAGCGTCGAGATAGTTCACGCCGACGAGGTCTTGATTCGCGACCACGCAAAGGCCATTAAGGTCGAGATGGGCTCGGTGAGCGTCGGCGGCGGGGTCGAGGGAAACGTCAACGTTCAGCAGGGAAGCGTCGAGGTGAAGGGCAACGTCGGCGGGGACGCGTCAACG
>Ga0209737_10002891_pt1 | contig 11989 bp, 7 predicted proteins | sample TergutCu122P3_FD_187284 | JGI IMG/M metagenome (GOLD analysis project Ga0209737, IMG submission 187284) | Cubitermes ugandensis P3 segment gut microbial communities from Kakamega Forest, Kenya - Cu122 P3 (SPAdes) (version 2) | ecosystem: Host-associated > Arthropoda: Insects > Digestive system >... | reverse complement strand
CAACATCGCTCAACCCTGACAGATAAAAAAACAGGTGAAAAGAGCGATGTTGTAATTACATGTCAGTTAGATACCGCAATGGGAGACAGCTACACAATGTGGGAGCTAAAAAACGACGGCAGCAAAGAATATATGGGCGACGTCAACTTATATCCCTCGGAGCATCAGGGTAAGCCTGCGGCATATATCGTACGAATGGTTTCGGTTTATCCGAAAACAAAGGGAATTGGAACCTTACTCCATCAAATCGCGATAGAGCGGAGCATGATGCTCGACTGCGGAGGACAGGTGTATTTTGACATATACGGCGATTCCGAACCATTTCATTATAACTGCGGATACAGAGAAGATGCAGACTCGCAGAAAGCATACCTGCCGGATGAAGTCCTTGCACAATGGAAAGAAAAAATTGCGAAAAACCCCTGTTTACTTGTTAGGCACTAGTGATTTCGTAGACTTTAAACTCTGAAGGTTTCAACTCATTGAAAGTGATTTCGTTCTCAATTGCGTGTTCAAAGGGAATGTGCGCAAAGCTGCATTTGTGGTTCTCATCAAGCCTGAAATCGTATTGCGCCGTAAGTTTTTTGCCTTCAAAATTCACGGTTTTATTGTGAATTTTGTGGCCTTTGACCGGTTTTTTAACGGTTTCTTCGCCAACTTTAACGTCCTGTATTTCAGTCGGCGCAAGGTAGTTTGCCGCAACCAGAAGCGCTTTGCCACACTTACAGACAATTTTCCACGCCGCAAAACCGTCTTCATCTTGAATGATTAATTCAGCCTTGCCGCTCAAAATCACATCGCTATTTTCAACAAAGCGGTTCAGCGCATCAAATTTTTCAAAGAAGTGCCAGTTTTTTGCGCGAATCATTGAGGTTTCTTTACCTATGATGCGCTCTATACCTGTTTTTGTGAAGCTTTCATCGCCATCAACAAACATCGCGGGGCGACCTGCGCCCTTGCCGCCGGGAAGGAATTTGTATTTAAACCATTTAAACAAAGCACCCGCTTCACCCAGTTGACCCGGATACTGGTTAATAGCTTCAAATTCGCCATCTTGATTGTTGTAAGTTTTCAAGATTGACAGCGGGTTTTTGCCGCCGTGTTTGGCGTTATATTTGGCTAAATATTCATTATCTTTAATAATTTGTTTGGGTGTTTTAGCGCTCTGGCAAATGATGTCGTTGCCCCAGAGCGAGTCAAAGTGCATATCGCGGTGGTATTCCTCATAGAAATTATCCCACAGCATATATTCCGCGAGCGTCGCAAAATAAGGCACATTGCGCTTAATTTTTGCATTCGCCTTGCCTAAAACCCTTGCGGGAGTGCGGTAGCTAATCGGGTTGCCGCTCGAATCCTGTGAAATCGGGTCAACAATGTGGTCAATGTGGTCAACGCGAAAACCGTCGAAATTGTACTCATTTTGCAATTTTCTGGTGTAATCGAGGTAAAAATCGATCACGTCGTAGTTATATTTTTTGCTCTCAAGGTAGCTGAAATAGTAGGGCGTTTGGCAATCAAGGTTCGCAAAGTGCGTCACATCCTCGGTTTTGCAGTCATAGTGTTTGAAAACGGGATATTCGCGCATGGGGTTCATTTTCTCAAAAATCGGCACACCCGCACTACACCAGGCTCCGCCAGGCGCAGGCCACAGGCCTTCCGAGATTAGCGCCTGTATGATGTCGTCCTGCTTCACAACGTCTTCTTCGCATTTTGGCTTTGAACCGTTCACGGCAGCGATTATAAGTTTCACTTTTTTGAGAATTTCTTCCTGTTTTTCCGCAAAGCTCATTTTGTATGAGATCAAAATTTTGTATTCCTTGAGGTCTTCTTCAAACCTCTCGACGATTTTCTCCTGTGCTTTGGTGTACTTCTTTTTTGAGCCTCTTAAAATTTCAATGTAAGCTTTTTTGGCATCCTCAACATCGGCTTTGGCAAAGATTTTTTCGCCGTTCTGTCTGCCCATATTTCTGATAACAGCATCAAGAAAGCCTTCGATTTGCGAAGTCAGGATACCGATGTCAAACCAGCGCGCAACCCATGGGTTTGCAAGGACAATTTTTGAATATCTGCTTGTCTGGGGCAAGATATCGTAAATCACAGGGTGGGCGCTCAATTGCGCGAGCGCGATAAATAATTTCACCTGCGCTTTAGCGTCAAGGCCGAGGCGCTCTTTTAGTTCTTTATCTTCAAGTTTCGGGCTGATTTCGCTTGATTTGGGCAAATACGCGCACTCAAATTCCCGCGGATGGAAGGGGATGAGATAAATTGTTGTGGGATAAACGCCTTTAGCGCGGTTGCCCATCGGGAGTGTGATTAATTGCGCACACCAGTTGATAAATTTGCCTGTAGCTCCCTTGTCAGACTTTGTTTTTTCACCGTCCGCAAGAGCCGAGAGCGAAATTAATTTAACATTGTGGCCTTCTTTTTTAAACCAGTTTGAGTCTTTAACACCGTCTCTGGCAAGCACCGAAGGGTTTTTCAACGCGGATGCCGCAAAGGTGGAACCGTCGTAAGTGCCTTCATTCAAAAGTTTTTGTTCAAGCGCGAAAATCACCTCGCCCGCACTCAATTCTTCAAGAGTTTTATAGTGAGGATAAGGCAAATAGCCGTATTTTTGAATGGTTTGAGACAAATATTGTCTGCGCTCTTCGCTAATGTTGCGAACATCATAAATCGACTTCAATTGCTCAAAAATTCTATTCAAATTCAAATCGTCCAAAAGCTTTGGTGCGACGGGTTTTACGGTCAACAAATTCAACATTTATACTATCCTCATTATCTTGACCCGCCTATGATAACACAAACATTATTTAAAATGTATATATTTTTGCAAAAATGCAGGCGAAAAGACGCAAGCAAATGAAAGCCTTAAAAGCGAGTTCCCGTCTTGTGCGTGAGCTAAGGTGAACGCTACAAGGGGGGCTCCCATGAGAGCGGAGCGACCGGGTCTGAATTGCTTGCGTCTTTTCGCCTGCTTGCGCTACTTTACAAACCTGCTCAAATAATTCGTCAAGATTGAGGGCAGGACAGCAGAATGGATTGCGGTGAAATCCATTATAAATTCGTTAATTCCCTGTGACAGCCAGAACTCGATTTTGTCAAACTCCTCTACCACGCCACTTTCAAACATATGCATTTTACAAAAGCCGTCAACAACAAAGGGGAATTGTTTTTCAATAGCGGGGTCATTGAGGGCGAAATGGCCGCGATGGCAGGGCGCAGAGCAGGTGAGGCGTGAGATTATGGCGCTGTCGCAATTGAGCGGGCAAAGGCCGATACTCTCAATTCTTTTGCAGCCTCCGATAAACATTTTTTTTACAGGGATGACTTTTTTGACTTTTTTGAGACATCTGACGACATTTTCTTCCTCGCCCAAAAAACTGAAATCAATTGCCGTGATTTGGTTCAGGTTACTCAAACACTTGATTGACATTGAATTCAGGAGGTTTATGCCACCCCCGATTTCGACCCGAACGTCTTTGAGGGCTTCATCGTTAATAAATGCCCACCAGAAACCTATGTTGTTGACTACAACGGTTTTAGGGCGCGGTTCTGCGAGCGCAAGTTGCTTTATGAGTTCGTAAACCCTGTCAAAGTCGCGCTCAATAAGGATTCTTGGGGTCGACAAATTCAGTTTAATATTGTATCTTTTACAGAATTTTTTAACGTATTTTATGATTTCATCGAAACTTTTGGTGTAAAGGTCAACCGTGCTTGCAACCTCGCCGTATTCGATTGAATTTATCGGGCAAAAACCAATTTTTTTGATAAATTTTTCTATGGTGCTAAGTTGCTCAAGGCTTGCAAGGCGCAGGTTCAGCTTGGGGACGGCAGCCTTATCAATCCTTGAAAAATCAACCGCAATTTTTTTGTCAAAAACATTCCAGTCGTATTTCTGGATGTTGTTGGCAAACTTAAAGTCGCTCCCCTCGGCCGATTGCACCTCACCAGAGTAGTGATTGGTTTTGTAAAAACTTTTGCGCACATGCTTAAAGGGGAGTTTTTGTTCCTTGAACATTTTTGGCTTATCAAGAATTTTTTCGATGAGTTTTATTGCGCTCAAAATATCCGCCGAAGTTTCAAATTTGCCTTTGATGACAACGCCATAAACGGCTTTGGATTTAATGATTTCACCCGCCAGAAAGGGAAGGTTGTCGGTGTCAATCGCAAGCGGTAATTTGGTCAGTTTCTTAATTTTTTCTATGTTTTTGATATAAACTTCCTCGGTGATGATGAGCCTGTCAACCTTGTGGAACATTTCCATAAATTCGATGCCCGAAATGTTGTGGATATCAAAATAGCTGTCAATGATGACCGCAAAGGGCAAGTCCATTGATTTGATGATTTCTAAAATCCCGTAAGAGTTTACGAAAATGCCGTCAATTCTTGCGGTTGTGAGAAATTCGATGAATTTTTTGGTTTGAACAAGGTCTTCTTCAAGGATTGAGTGTTTGAAATTGACGTAAATCCGCGCTCCGACGCTGCGTGCAGCTTCAGTATATTCGTTTATAAGTTCAAAATTGCCGATAAAGCGGTGGTGGTAAACAAAAAAATCACGCGATTTGACCGATTTGGCGAAATCTGTTATATCTTGAGGGTATTTAATCGGTGAAATTACGTTAATCTCTTTCATGGCAGCATTATACGGCTTTTGAATAAAGAGTGTCAAATTTTCAAGAAATAATCCCCAGCTGTAATTAATCAATCAAACAAATTATTAAGCCTGTCTTGAATTTCGGCAGGGTCAATTTCATCTGTTACGGCGTTAACATCCATTGCAATCTGGTAATACTTCGCCGCCTCAATTTTCTCGCCCTGAATTGTTAGGGTTCTGGCGAGGTTGTATATTGCAAGCGCATAGTTCGGGTTTATTTCAATAGCTTTTTCAAAGCACTCTTTCGCTTTGCTGATGTGTGCCAAATCGTCAAGGTAAATCACGCCGAGGTTGTTGTGGGCAATGTCGTAAGTATTGTCAAAAGAAATTGAGAGGTTATATTCCTTAATGGCTTCCGTGAGCTCGCCCATACCCCAGTACAAATAGCCCAAATTACAATGGATTTTAGCATTTTTAGGTTCAAGCTCCAGTGCGCGGCGATAAACCACAAGCGCGTTTTCGTAATCTTCCGCGTCATAAAACGCGCTTCCGAGACTGATATAAATATCAATTTCTCTCGGCGTCAGGGTATATGCGGTTTGATAGCTTGAAATTGAGGCTTCAATATTTTTTGTAACGTTTTGCTGGATGTAGCCTAAGGTTTGCGCAACAATGCTTGTCCAATTATGGTTAGGGTTCAGGGTAATTGCGGCCTGATAGTGTGAAACCGCGGTTTTTGGGTCACCCTTCATAAAGTAAAGGTTTGCCACGTTTGAATGAAGCATCGCGTTGTTAGGGTGAATTGCGATAAATTTTTTGTAAGTTTCAATGGCGCTGTCGTAATCGCCCATTTCTTCATAAGCTTGCGTCAGGCCGGCATACGCGCTTAAACAAAGGGCATCAATCCATTTTGCCATTTTGTATTCAATAATAGCTTCCTCGTGTTTGCCCACTGCGCGGTAAACATCGCCCAGAAGGCAATATAGCGGCACAAAGCCGGGCATTTTATCAATCGCCCTTGTGTAGGTGGCAATTGCGCTGTCAAACTCCTGCGCCTGATAGAAGAAAAAGCCTTCAAAGAGTTCCATTAAAATGCTTCTAATTCTAAATTTTGCCCGAACGGATTTTCGCGCCTCTTTGTCAAAAGGAAGAGTTGCGAAGCTCAAAAGCAGCTCCATTATGCTTTCGAACTTTGTTTTTTCGGATGTAAAATGAACAACCCGAAGCAGTCGGTGGCGGAGGTAATGAATTCTTGAAGTGTTGAAAACCGCGTGTTTAAGGGCTTCCTGGGTTTCAGTAAGGGCGTCTGTGTATCTGTCTTTCTTTTTCAGGCAATTAGCCAACATAAAGTGGCTCTGCGCCTTGTTTGCGCCATTTTTAAGGCCGAGGTGGAAATAGTTAATCGCTTTTTCCAATTCGCCCTTATGGTAGAATGCAAAGCCGATTTTATAATAAATTTCACCGTTATCAACCATGCGCTCAGAGGCAATCTGGTATTGTGTTATGGCCTCATCAATGTATTGTTTTGCCTGATAAACATCAAGGTGCCAATCCATATACAAATCGCCCAGACGTACGTAAAGGCTAACGTTGTCGGGCTGTTTCATAATGACAGACTGGCAATATTCAATCGCTTTTTGAATTTTGCCGCTTCGTGTCATTTTAGAGAGTTCGCGCTCAATATTTTTTTGTTCGGTCATTTGTACCATTCTAACCCAATTTTAGTCCACATTTCTCATGCAAAAACCCGAGATTTTGCTTCTTGTATTTTGATTTTTGTCGATAAAGTAACCCACAAACACCTTTCCGCCAAAAGATTTGATTATAACCGCCTCAACCGTCAGGTCTTTTCCAAGAGCATCGCCGGTAAATTTTATCTTTACCTGATCGTTAATCTTAAGCGGAGTCTGCTTACCATTCAATTCAAACTTCACCCCGCCGGCGCTAAGGTTGATGGTTGTAGCGGGAATAACCGACTCGCCATGCTTGATATAAATTTTCATAATCACGCTCGTGCGCACATCTTCGCGGTTTTCCTTCTGCTCAATCGTGCGTGCGTTTTCAATAACCAGCCTCGGGCCGGAGTTATCTATAAGTATACTTTTCATCCTTTTTACGCCGAATTTCGTATGCACCATAACGCGCAGCATTTCGCCCTCCTCGAGAGCTTTGAAAGCTTCTCTGTCGCGTTTAAAATAGTTGACCGTAATCCTGTCTAATTCAACATTTTCAATCAGACCTTCGAGGTTTGAATCTTCGGTTTTTATAACAACAATCTGTCCCGCGCGTGCTTCCTTCATTCTTTTATTTTAGTTGATATTATGGAATTGTGCAAATTATATATTTGGTATATGTATGTCAAGTGTTTTAGGGAAAAATTGTTACATTTTGTTACATTTCTAAAAGTATTGATTTCATTGATTTTTTGCCATTAAAAACTATGCTCGGGCACTGTCCTCACAGGGTTAGGGGTTTAAAAAGATTGCATAGTTTGATATACTATTGATATACTAAGTATGTATTACAAGACACCGAAGGCGGCGAAAATTACAATGATTCTGGAATACAAAATTGACGAATTAAGCGTACATCACGCGTGGCTAAAGACACTCTACGACCTGATTGAAGAGTTAAATTGCAAATGTCAGACGTTTTTCGAAGAATCGTACAATCCACAACACAAATGCTTTGCTCAGGTGAGAACCGTAAAAATCCGCGGTTCAAATTCAATGCTTGGCTGGCTAAAACTAAGAATGGAAAGATATTCTCATTTTGTGAGTACACTAAACTCGCAAGTAGATTTCATCTCCAGCGCGTATCTTGACGAAGATGGCGAGGCGTCGTAAAGATCGCCCACCGCTTTGCACGAGGGCTGAGAAGCTATAGGGTGTTGTCACCACCCTGAATTAAAAGATGCGCGTTAAAGACGCTTCCCCTGGGAGCGTCTTTTTCTAATGTTTAAGCTACATAATCAAGCCTTGAACCGCTTTCTGGAACATAGTCTTTTGGAAGGTTAATCAACTCGGGATATTGCGGTGCAAGCATAAATAACGCGGACATGGTACTGCCGTTTATGGATACTCCCAGCGCATCTTGTTCCCTTAACCATTTTTGTACATCCTTTACGGGAACCACGTGTCTTTCCAGAGTTACTCCGTCATCTTTTGTTTTACTTGTAGGTTCAAACATATTTTCATCTACGGTTGCCTTGGCAAGGACTATGGTTTCGGCATATACACCGCCTGCGCTGTTAATGTTATTTAACAATATCTCATAATCCAGCAGCTTAAGTCCGCCTTCTTCTTCCAATTCAGTACGCAACGCATTTTCAATACTCTCGCCTTCACGCTCATCGCCCACCATGCCTGCCGGAACTTCAATGCTGTCGGGAGCTAATCTCTCGGCATACAGTGCAGGCCTTAAAGTCCTTATGAATACTATGTGGTCTTCGCCGTCTTTTTTCATCACAGGAACAACCATTACAGCTCTTCCTCCGGTTTTACTGTGTTTCAAATAAACCCAATCATATGAGGTGCCATTGGGAGGGCTGCTTGCTTTTAAGTGAAAGGGGCCGAATTTTTCAAGAAGCTTGGGTGTATCAAGTTTTTTAATTTGCTCGGCATTAATTACTCTTCCTGCATCTGTTCTCTTTTCGGGCGCAACAGTAGTGTAGGTATAATTACCTAAAGAATTATAGACAACTTCAATACTCATATTTTCCTCGCTTATAAACTGACCGTCGTACAAAACATCTCAATTAAAAAATTGCTATTACAAACCAAAAAGCACCCTAATCGGGTGCTTTTTTATGTTGCAATGCTCATTTTAACTCTTTTTGTTGCGCCTTAAAACAGAGCTGGTTTTTTAACAGGTGCGGCACCGGGGATTGCTTCCCAGTTAGCAGCCATGATTTTTTTGAAAGATTTCAAAGCTGTATCTTCCAATTCGCCAAGCTCTTGAGCGTCGATGATAAGTCCTCTTAACGGAAGTAATGCGCGTTGGTCGCGAAGTACGCCCAAAGCTGCTGCAGCACCGGCACGAACAAGGTCGTTTTCTTTGGTGTTCTGCATAACTTCAATGAGAGCGGGAACCGCGCTTGTATCTTCAAGCTTACCAAGCGAGGTTACGGCGTAGATTCTTACGTTAACCCATTCGTCTTTAAGCATTTTAATGATATGCTCGACGCATTTTTTGTTGCCGATTTCACCAAGAGCGCGCGTCGCGTCGCATCTTACGTTCACTTTCTCGTGGAACAAGATGCCGATAAGCGCGTCGGTTGCAACGTCGCCAATTTCTATAAGGGCATCGGTTGCGGTGATGCAAACTTGAGGGTTTTCATCGTTAAGCGCTTCTACAAGCGGTTCAACAACGATTCCGCCGCCCAAACGACCCAGAGCACGGGCCGCGCGGACGCGAACATCTACGTTTCTGTCTTCACGCAAAGACTCAATAAGGGGAATTGTTGCGGTTGTATCGCCAAGCTCGCCGAGCGCGCGGGCAGCATACAAACGCACGGAACCGTTTTTGTCGTTTTTCAAGACGTCAATAAGCGGTTCAACGGCCGCAAAATCGCCCATTTCGCCCAAGACTCTTGCGGCGTTGTAGCGAACTTTTTCGGAATTACTGGTCGTTAGGTCGGTCAGCAACTCTTCGAAAGATTTTTTGGCCTGCTTCTTTCTGTTGTTAACACTAATTGTCATACAAAATTACCTTCCACTTCAATTTTTGAAACCACACATTTAAAAAAACATCGCGCGTTAAAAAATTTACTTGTTTTGCTACTTTCACTTTACTTATCTTTACATTGCCTTAAAATTCTTCTCTCAAGCCTGTTTCGGGCATAGTTTCAAAATCTAATAAGGGTAAAAAGAACACTTTATATACTCATAATAACTTTTTTTTCAAGCTTTGTCACTACATGTTCCAAATTAATACTTCAAAAATATTGTTTATTTTTTTATTAATAAGTAACATATAGTAAAATAGGGAATGTTTATGTTAACATTTCTTAATATTTACGATACAGTTTACGCTTTTCCACAGCAGTGTTTATATTTTTTTCCGCTACCGCATGGGCATTGAACATTTCTTCCGATTTTTTCGCTACCCGTTACAAACTCTTCGGGCATGGTGACTTCGTTTGTCTGAGCGGTCTTAAGAGCACGCGTGAGCTCGGTTTCGCGCTCATGTTCGCGCGGCGCAACGGGTCCAACCGGCGCTTCGGGCGGTAATGCTGCGGCTTCTTCAAAATCATGGTCAACAATCTGAACCCCGAACTTCGCGCGCAGCAAGTGGCGCACGGTTTCGCTCTGAATTTCGGACATCATCGAGTTAAATAAATCAAACGCCCTTTTTTTATATTCGATGAGCGGGTCCTTCTGGCCGTAGGCCACAAGGCCGATGCTGTCTTTGAGGACGTCAATATTATTCAAATGGTCAATCCATTTGGCGTCAATTACGCTTAATAAAATATCTTTTTCGATGTTTCTCAAAATATTGTCAGCGCTGAAAGGCTCCTGTTTTTCGGCATGTTCGTCAGAATATTTTTCAATCACCGAGTTAAAGTTTGCAATCGTTTCTTCTTCATGGGTATGATATGCTTGCGCTACAAGGTCTTTCAGCTTTTTAGAAATGTCGTTAAAACGCAGGGACTTAATTTCATCAAGCGTCAAGCTGCTCAATTGCGGGAACACGAGGTGAATTTCGTTCATCAGCATTTTTAAATCCTCGGGAACATATTCTGCAGGCGATTGGCTCGGAGATATGTATTGCGAAAGGATTTTCTCAACCTCTAAGGCCATCATATAACGAATATCATCACTCACGTCAACGCCCGCAAGAACCGTGCGACGCTGGGTATAGAATTTTTCCCTCTGGATGTTGAGAACGTCATCGTATTGCAAAACGTTTTTCCTGATATCAAAGTGGTAAGTTTCCACTTTCTTTTGCGCAGACTGGATTTGGCGCGAAATCAAGTTGCTTTCAATCGCCATATTTTCTTCAATATTCATCACGTTCATCAGGTTCGTAATTTTTTCGCCCCCGAAAATGCGCATCAAATCATCCTGCAGAGAAAGGAAAAACCTTGTGGAGCCGGGGTCACCCTGTCTGGCGGCACGGCCTCTGAGTTGGTTATCAATGCGGCGGCTTTCGTGGCGCTCGGTGCCAATAACGTGCAAGCCGCCCAACTCCACCACTTTTTTGTGCTCTTCTTCGGTTATTCTTGTTGCATTTTCAAGCGCGATTTGCTTTTTGGCCTCGTAATCGGGAGTGTTTTCAGGAGTGATTGACTTGGCGTCAAGGTCTTCTTTTGCAAGGTATTCAGGGTTGCCGCCAAGAATAATATCCGTTCCGCGACCTGCCATATTGGTAGCGATAGTAACTGCGCCTATGCGGCCGGCCTGTGCGATAATATAAGCTTCTCTTTCGTGATGCTTGGCGTTCAAAACGTTATGCTTAATACCTTTTCGCTTCAAAAGCATTGCAATGATTTCGGATTTTTCAATCGAAACCGTACCAACAAGAACGGGGCGGCCTTCTTTGTGCATTTTCTCGATTTCATCAACAACGGCGTGGTATTTGACCTCTATTGTTTTATAAATAACATCGGGGAAATTTTTCCTGATGTCAGGCTTGTTGGTGGGGATTGGCGTCACCGGAAGGTTATAAATCTTGCCGAATTCGGCTTCTTCGGTAATCGCAGTACCTGTCATACCGCAAAGACGCGGGTAGAGACGGAAAAGGTTTTGGAAAGTGATACTTGCAAGCGTCTGGGTTTCATCCTGAATTTTCACGCCCTCTTTAGCTTCAACAGCTTGATGAAGCCCGTCAGACCAGCGGCGCCCTTCCATTAAGCGCCCCGTAAACTCGTCCACAATCATAACTTCGCCGTCCTTGACAACGTAATCGGTGTCTTTAATATAAAGCTCTTTAGCTTTCAAGGCCTGCAAAAGGTGGTGCGCGTACTGGGTTTGGATGTCAAAAAGCTCATCCACCCCGAGCAACTCCTGCGCTAAATCAATACCGTCCTCTGTTAAAATTATGTTTTTATTTTTCTCATCAACCTCGTAATGTGTCACTTTTTCAAGCTGCGGCGCAATTTTTGCCATCATATGATAAGTTTGCGCAGATTTTTCAAGGCGGCCGGAAATTATAAGTGGCGTCCTTGCCTCATCAATCAGAATCGAATCGACCTCATCCACAATACCGTAATAAACGGGGCGCTGAACGCAGTGTGAGAGCGAGGATGACATATTGTCGCGCAAATAATCGAACCCGAATTCGTTGTTCGTGCCGTAAGTTATGTCACAGTCGTAGGCCGCTTTTTTCTTTTCAAATTCATCGGGACCGCCTTTGTCAGAGGCCAGAATTACGCCGACCGTGAGGCCGAGGAAT
>Ga0209737_10002890_pt1 | contig 11990 bp, 10 predicted proteins | sample TergutCu122P3_FD_187284 | JGI IMG/M metagenome (GOLD analysis project Ga0209737, IMG submission 187284) | Cubitermes ugandensis P3 segment gut microbial communities from Kakamega Forest, Kenya - Cu122 P3 (SPAdes) (version 2) | ecosystem: Host-associated > Arthropoda: Insects > Digestive system... | reverse complement strand
GAAGATGCAGAACATTCGGACCCTACAGGCGGAGGAAGAGTGGAGTCTACGTCTATATAATTTTCTAGCAGGTAGTCGCAAAACTGTTCCACTCGCTTGTCGTTCGGCCCATTGGATATACAGTCCAACGCAAATCAGTCGCTGAATTCCGCCGGTGGTAAACCCGACAGTCCGAATATTTTCTTCAAGAAATGACTTACCTCAGAGCCTTTTTTTCCATACTGCTTGCTAAGTTTCAAAGATTGTATTTTCCGCCACCAGTTCTGTCCTAAATGGAAACGACATGCTTTAACTTCACAGCCTGGCAACACTGTTGTCACTGTGTTGTGAATGGCGGTTTCGAAGTCAGCGCAAATAATTGTTGGAAAAACATTCACACCAAGTTTTGCAACTTCTGATATTGTATGTCTGAATACATCCTCATAGGACGTTTGATGTTTATTAGCCAGTAAGAAAAATGCAAGTAGCACATAATGACCGTTGCTGAGTCCATGAATTGTAAATAGTTGGTGGGTGGAAAAACTGCGGTGTTGATTTGAATATCCAATCAACGTAAAGCACATAAATGGAACTAAGAAACTGCAAGTCGTTTTTTAATAATACACTAAAATATTTTTTTTCGAGTCATTAAGAAGCAAAAAATTGTTCTTTCGAACTTAACACTTGTACAGCATTTAATGTTTCATGAGTTCATTCAATATCTGTTGGAAGAGGAAGCAGTTGGAAGAAACGTGCTTTATGCATGTTTCTGCTAATGTTTCTGATGTCTTTATAAGTGACAGTATTCAAGTCCTCGCCTAGTAGTTCTTTGTGAATTAGTCTGCGCGGTCTTTCACACAAGTCCTCCTTTGCTTTGCTTTTGACAGAATTATTGAATATCTGTCGGTTTAAACAGTCTTCACTGTCTGCATCATGGCTGTGCATCACATTCCCCACGAAAACCTCTCGACTGTCATTGCATTTTATGTAGCATTTACATTTTTTGTTAGTACAAAACCATCGTTCCATATTGTCAGCAAGAATTTTTTTGGAAACGGAACTTTAAACCCTTAATGACAAGGAGATCTTTCCCTTTTTTACTAGGTATCACTTCAGCAACTTTCACTGGTTCCATCTTCACTCCAGCAGCGTGGGACACAACTGGCACACAACTGTTACAGCTGAAAATTATTCGCGGGACGCAACTAATACTCTGACACTAAACAGCTCGGGACGCAACCGATACACAACCGTTATCTGAAAAGTGGCCGCGGGACGCAACTAGTAAACCTGATCTTCCTCAGCACTCTATTCTCGAACATCCTCAGCCTGCGAGTTCGTATGTTCCTCCCTATTGTGAGAGACCAAACCTCACATCCATACAAATAAATAATAAATAAAAAGGCAGAATTACATTTCTGGAAAACTCGCTTTTGAAGAGGCTACTGGCCTGTCGCAAGACAGACCAAAGGATGATGATGGTGGTGGTGGTATCTTGATCTTTGTGTTTTTGAATCCAAACAAAAATTCAGTCGCTAATAACTGGATACAAACAGACGGACGTTTGTATTATCTGCGGAAATGTTTTTTCCTAACTTCGTAACGAATACGCATCTCTGGAAAGCTCTGAATGTGCGACAGCTTACAAAAAGCACTCTCATGTACTATGAAACCATATTTTCAAAATCTGAATCAATATTTATGCACCTCTTCTGCTATCTAAATTCTTGGGTTCAAGTGCGGTTCCAGCATTACCATTATCTGTGCATTTTTGGACACGTTCGCAAAATTTTCATCTCACCCATCATCAACTATATTCCGTCGCATAAAATACAATAATGACGGATAATAATACATTCACTCCTTTTTGCAATGTGTGACTTTTAGAGAGCAAATTATCTTCATGTTAACGATCGCTCTGCTGTATTAATAGTGTATGCTACACCAAGTTTCCCCAGCTTGGACAACAGCTGTATAAAATAGGGCAACAATTAATTGACGCCCTAATTAAATTATGGCTCTCAGACCACCGACCTTCGCGAAGTTCAGAACACCCGATCTGCATTAATCATACACTTCTTTGACCTAATTTTAATAACATTAGTCAAAACATGTAAACTATTGAGAGAAATTCCCTTACGCCTTTATGTAAAGTATGGCTTCCCCTACACTGATCTTCACGAAAAATAATATTTGCAAAATCGCATTAGGCGAAGATATTTTATACGGAATTTCACCGAAATTCCTCTAGTACAATGAAAATTACACGTAGAAATTTATTTACGCCCTTAAGGACAGTGTCATTCTTGGTGACTCTATCTACAAAAAAAACTAGGAATTCGCTATATTAACCTGAGACATTTCGTACTGGTTTCACAAAATCGGGCAAAAAAGTACGGTAATTACGGGCATAAGTTGGGATTTTATTAAAACTCACGAATTAGTTAGTCGCTAATACTTCTTTACAGGCCGACAAATGGGCGGAAGTGGTCTGCGCATATTACGTTAGGGAAGCCTTAACACTCAAATTAGCATTTCTGGAAAACTTTGACATAAGTGATAGGTTACCGAACCCGCTCTGACGTACGAAATAATTTCAAAAACTCAATGTACCTCCTCCAATTTCCTACCACCCAGACACAAATTTTGTCCGAAAATACCAATATCTGTGATCTTTGCAGGCGTTCGCAAACTTGTTATCACTGTCATCTCCAGCTATATTCCATAGCAAACAACACGGCAAGGACCGACAAACTTTCAATGACGCCACTCAGCAATGTGCGACTTTTCACAGAGCCGAATATCACAAAACTAATAAGTGCTCTGCGGTATTACACATGAATCTTCTATGTTCTGAGTGTGTCTGTAGCCTTAGTCATGCGTCGTATTATATTGCCATCTGTGACTTGCCTGACTCTGCCATTTTTTCCCACATTTTTTTATAAAGGGCATGACTTTGGTGGGAAAAAAAATTGTTGAATACAAAATGTGTGTTCTGATTGTCTCTACAAGTTTCATCTTAAACATTTCTCATTCTAAGAAAAATTCGGGGAGATATTATAATACATGTACATGCGCCTGCATTTAAACCACCCGTTCCTCTCAGATTTTAATGAAATTTGAATTTTCTCCTAATATTTTCGAATAACCCCAGATATGAGATTTCACGATAATCGGCCCAGTGGGAGCCGAGTTGTTCCATGCGGACGAAAAAAAATCGGGGTGTGGCTGTGTTGGACACGGCCGTGGGTTTTACGTGAATACGTCTGAGTTAGCGGCAAATATTTTCTTTGGGATATGAGAGTGAAATGAAAGCAAAGAAATGGATACATGGCTTTTATTTAGCATAACAAATACACAGAATCTTAGGTAGTAATCGATGGAAATTTTGTCTAGCATTGGTCTGTGCCCGCGCCGTCTTTCATCGCGCGCCCCGCGTCGACTTTCCGGCGTTCCCGAAGCCGTATCACACGTTCTCCCACGAACATGGCGGTACTGATCGATGGCTAATTAGACTCCCTTTCCGGTAAGAGGCGTTGTTTGTATTTCCTCTGGGCTTTTCGGCGAGTATGGTGCGACATAGTGTAATTTTAAATTTTTCACGACTTATTTTTTATTTGTCACCAACAAATATTTTACGAAGTTCACTTTTGTGGCTTAAATCGACATATCTCGACGAGATATTTAGTTTGGCACCAAATTCAGCGTGCTAGCACATCGGAGTCGCGAGATATACTGCGCGGAAAATTTCACCAAAGCCCAAATTGGCCGCCAGACGCCGCGGGCCCCCAGCCGCGCCTCGCGCATGCGCGGCGCCAACTGAAAGTCATGCACGCATCGTAGTCGTATACCCGCTCGAATCTGACCACATTTATGTCAATCGTATTATTAGTCACGAAGTTATAGTTTCAGAAAATATCACCCTGCAAACGTTACATCGCCCTTTCCGTCCTGGTACCCCATATGTCGGTCTGATTTTAAAGACGTATTCACGTCAAAAGACGGAACGACAGGCACATAGAGATGATGAAGCTAATAGATGCTTCTCGCAATCTGGCGAAAGAGCTTAATAATGGAAAAATTTTTATTTATGCCGTGAAGTAAAGTATCGCACCAATAGCACTTATCTTCACTAACACCAACCAACTAACTCCATGCACTAAAGTCCTTCCTGAAATGCTAACAGGTCCTCTGCTAGTCATGAGTTTCCCGTATCTTATGGGACCCACACGTACATGTCCGCATTCACAAATGCTCGTCAGCCGTCTCTATCCTGTACCAGATCAATCCAATCCATGCCAATCATTCAATTTCTTGAATATCAATTTTAATATTATCCTTCCTTCCAAGCCTAGGCTTTCCGAGTTGTCTCCCAGTTTTCCTTGTCAAAATTTTGTATGCACCTCTCCTCGCCACCTAAGTGCTACATCTCATTCTTCTTAATTTGATAACCCGAATAATTATGGTGAGAAGTACAGGTCATAAAGTTCCTCTCTATTTAGTCTTCTCCATCCCTTTGTTACTCATCACTGTAGGCCCAAATATCTTCCTCAGCACCCTATTCCCTTATGTTCCTTCCGCAGTGAGAAAGACCTAGTTTAACAAACATATAAAACAACAGGCAACATTTATGTTTTGTATCTTCACGATACTCAAAATTAATGAATCGTATTACCTGATTGTGAATAGTAAATTTGTCTTCGGTCACGCCATGAAGGTGTATAAGGAAAGCAGCGCTATAGCTCCATTCATTCTTAACCTCGGCACTCGATGGAGGTGACTGGTGAACTCCATGCCCAACTCGCTTTTCTCCGGACGGAGATGTCCGACCTACATCGAATGGGAGCTGGATGGCTTCCAGAGCTGGTCTGACAGTTTAGAGAAGAGAAAAATCCCTTTCTTCTGCCTTGACGTTCAGTAAGAGACACGGGACTTTTTGATCAAATAAGGAACTATCGTCTTCTCAATACTACTTTACCTGAGTGATAAGCAAGGTTTATTATTGTAACTATATTATTAAACGTACAGAATTACGTATTGCGGAGAGCGCCACGTTGTGACCAGCACCAGATAGTCTTGCCTTCCCTCATCATTAGGGGAATAAAACGTCTTCAACACAGCACGAAGATAAGACCTGCGCTGTCTTCTTCAGTCTCCCCAGACAAATACAGAACTGATATAACCCAAGACAGTCTACTTCCACATTCGTACCTACACATTATTTGCCCACATTATTAAAAATATGTAACATCCGCACTTAAAGAAACATAGTTAAATGACTAAGAATAACACATTATGTTCTCCCACCCACTCTTCATTTATAAAATTTGGCGCCGCACAAAACTACAGTTCACACCGTTGTTAAATTATTTCCACGTGTACAGTAGAACATCTGACGTCAAACCACATGTTGATACCCACGTAGGTCAACGCATGTCGGAGAAAAAAATATTTTGGTCCCTAACATATGTGTATCTGAAAGTCATAAATTCAATATTTTGGGTCACCTATCTCTCTCCACAGGCCATCACTGTTCTGGTTCTATTTGCGAATGAGTCTCACAGTTGCCTGCAGGAAAACTGGCCTGATTAATATCGAACTGGAGCAACGGAGTTGTAGAAAGGCACTTAGCTGCTTCACAAAAGTTCTGATATGTGTGACGTTCAACGTGTGTTATTTTTATGCTTCGCTATCATACATTCACATGCGAGAATGTAACAGTTAGGCCACGTGAGTTTCCGACACTGACCGAATTCTTTCGAATTTAGTATTTCGCGAATTGTGGGTCACAAATACAAAAATAAACAGAGAAAACAGAAAAGAAAGAAAATAAAATACTAATAAACTTCCAAGAGAAAGAAAGAAAGAAGTAAAGAAAAGTGTAACGGGAAAATCGGAAAGAATGAGAGTACTTAACACACGAACAGAGGAAAAATAAAGTAAATGAAAGAAGACTCTTAGAAAATAAAACAGTAGTCCATACAGAACTCACAAGACTGCTGTCCTATTGCAGTCTCCTTATTCTTACTGTTATTACCATCAACATCATGTAATGCGATAAGGTCTGTTTGCGACATCACGATCTACTGAACTACAGAACGGATCTTTTTAAGACAAATATTTTCAGAAATATGATTTTAAAAATTTACATTGTCACCTCAAGGAGAAACCAAGGGAACCTGATGTATTTAATGCACTTCCCTTGGGTTCCGCGTGGGCCAGAACAGTTGACTTTATCGTTTTGTTTCTCATTTACACGCTGCTTATGATCCTTTAATTTTAAACTGAAATTATCTAGCATAAAGCATTTTAAGTAAAATTTTAAATGTTTATTAAGATTAAGATGTTTTAATTACTGTTGAGTAAATATTATACCTTTTTAAGTGCGAATTATTCGCACTGGTACAACTAGTCAGCATGTTATTACAGAATACTATGTTTGTCAACGAATAGTATTATTTAAATTTTATTTTATTACGAGGGTCGGACATAGTCTAAAATTATGCCCACCGTCGCCATAATTAAAACTGTGGACTCACAAGCAATATTGCATACTTGGTACATATCTAGGTATGTCTACGATCTATTTCCGTAAGAAATTCAAGTGTACAGCGCCGATGATTCATTAGTTGTCATATCCAAATCAGAAGTAAAGTTTCGCAAGGTCAGTATTTTTTTTCTGCGTGTTACACAAAAAACCACGAACTCTTGCACATGTTTTGAAGATACATAAAACTCGTCGCTTCAAACCCCTAAATTAAGAGGCGCTACTGTCATCCTCACCTCACAACTATGCGTGTCCAGCATGTTACTGAGTTTGACAGAGGGAGTTACAACAATTGCAACGCTGAATTGCTTTTAGTGCAGATGTGCACAAATCCTGGGCGCCCGAGCACTGTGACAGCTACATTTAGTACGGTTGTGACTAGCATCGGTGAGTCCTCAGTACGGAACTTGTTTCATGTCAGCCTTCTGGAGCCTAGAATTTTGAGGCAGTTCCCAGATTTTGAGGAAATATTTGCACACATGCTGTATTCGCTTAATTTCCATGCCAAAGTTTCGTGAAAGCATGCCTGCACGCACGGAAACACACAGCTTTTACTTCCATACGCAACCTTTTCTTTAGGGCTGAAACAGGCTATAAATCAAATATATTCAGAGTAATCGAAATGTCTTTACAGCGTTCAAGCTAGTTACTCTGACGCTATTTACGTGCGTACATACGTATGTAGGTCCGTGCATACGTGGTAGGACAATAAAGTTCGCGAACTCGCCACCGTGTGCTTGCCGTCACAGCACTGGACAAAAGCCTTAGTATGGTTTGATGACGTTGACATATCAACGTTTCAAAGCTGTGTTGTTATTGTTGATCTATGGCAGTCTCTTTCTGAGTGGCATTTATTGCTGTCTGCATGTGTTTTTTTGTGCTGCCGCGAGTATGTCGGAGCTTGAATTAAAGCAACGAACGAACATTCAATTTTTTGTTGTTCGTTGATGCTGATGTTAGTGCAACTTTACGGAGATAATGCTATGAAGAAAACAGCAGTTTATAAGTGGGTGAAACGTTTTTCTGAGGGAAGAGGAAGTGTCACTGATGAAGAGAGATCAGGACGGCCAGCAACAAGCAGAACTGAAGAAAACATTGCAAACGTTTATCATATTTTGCGTGACAATCGTCGGCTGACTGTCAGGAACATAGCAGAGCAAGTGAACATCGTCAGAGAAACAGTTAGGAAAATCTTAACTGAAGATCTTGACATGAGGAACGTGTGTACAAAAATGGTTTCAAAGGAGCTCACCGAAGAACAAAAGCAAAGAAGAGTTTTTAGCTACTAAACAAATAACTGTGTTGGAATACCCTGCCTATTTACCGGATCTAGCCTCCACTGATTTTTTTTCTTCCCGAAGGTAAAGGAAATATTGAAAGGAAAGCATTTTGATGACATTGATGACATCAGGAGTAATACAAGGGCAGCTCTGAAGGTCATTCCACAAAACCATTTCCAGTTCCAAAATTGTTTTGAAGGGTGGACTAGGCACTGGCATCAGTGCATAGTTTCTCAAGGGGAGTACTTTGAAGGCGACCACGGTGGTATTCATCAATGAGGTTTACCGCGATGAGTTCGTGAACTTTATTGTCATTCCACATATATACTCGTATATGTATGTACGTACGTACGTGCTTATATTTAATGTGTACCAATGTACATGTATTATGTAGGTACTTATGCATATACGAGCATGTACGTACGTACGTGTGTATGTTTTTATGAACGTATATATGTAAGTATGTAATATGCATGCTTGTAATATGTATGTACCTACGTATGTCAATATCTTCATAGCTGTCTTCGATTTCCAAACATTTATTAAGAGTCAAGCGTAAGGAAGAACTGTTCTGGTTCTAAATTAAAGATCATGCCATGAACACGTATGGGGGACTGGAAGTAGAGCTGCATCTCCGCACATTCTTGACTCCTGCACTAGATGAAGTTGAATGGTCATCCCCACGCCCCCGTCGCCTTATTCCGGGGACACGTAATCGTACCCAAGCAATAAGAGGCTGCGTAGGCCCCAGATGCATACAGCTGCATCTCCGCACATTCTTGACTCCTGCTCTAGATGAAGTTGAATGGTCATCCCCACGCCCCCGTCGCCTTATTCCGGGGACACGTAATCGTGCCCAAGCAATAAGAGGCTGCGTAGGCCCCAGATGCATACAGGTTGCTGTGGAAAAAAGTCACACAGTCCTGCCGCTGCCGAGACTCAAAACCGCGGTCGTCTACCCCGTAGCCAAATCACTATTCTGACTAAGCTATAGCACCTGCTATAGAATTATGAACATCTGTTATTAAATATGTGGGGTTAAGCCTATCCTTGTAAATGCACGTCTGTCAGTGAATAATTAATTGCTGTGTTTATTTCTTATTCCGCTGGCATAAGTTTCTGAAGGTGAAATATTGCAAACATTATGTCTGCTGCACTCATTCGTATCAGGAGTGATAGTCTAACATAATGTTCGATCAAACATTGATTGACCGATGCCACCTCATAAAAATTACCATCTTGTTACACAGTGGAAAACAGGAAAGGAAAAGACAACGTGTGAAAAACTAGAAGTTGATAGAAGGATAATACTAAGCGAATTCTAAAAGTGTGTGAACTTGTTTGGATTCATGTCGTCCAGGATAAAATGGAGTGGGGTGATCTTTTAAACTCGTAAATGGATATCCATGAACCTTTGAAGGACAGTAAAATTTCTTAGATGTCCGTTAATACTTCGTGTTATCCAACAGGTTTATTTCCCGTGTCTTACTTATTACAATTCCTCGTTCAAGACTGGTATTACAGGCCTTAAATTGGGTCTACACTTGACATGCCCTATTTACTCACCCACTCTTACAAGTTGGGTTTGGATCCCCGACGTAACAGTGACATTTTAACGACAAGTATCTCTTCTAATTCTGTCGCTACAATTAAACTCTATTTCTATCGCGATATTTAGTCATTATTCCTTCTTTCTCAGTCTGACATTTTCTACCCACTCAGTGTAGGTATAGGGTTAATACTGCATCTGCCCACTCTCGGTAGGGCTCCTCTAGACAAGGGATTGGCCAATTGCAGAGACCTTTACCAGACAACACGTAACATTCACAAGGGACAGTCATACACGCCTCCGGCGGGATTGGAACGCGCAATCCCAGCAATCGAAAGGCCGCAGACCCACGCCTTAGACCGCGCGGCACCAGAGGATCGGCTTTACTCATTATTTACTACAAATATAAATTTATCTTTCCAAGGTAATTAATGACAGTAACGGTCGGGTTGAGATTCGAACTGGGAACCTCTACAAAACGAAGCTGAAGCGCTAAGCTATTCGAATGTTGCGCTATTTGCTTGTTCATGAAGGTAGAGGCAGTGCTATCCTTCGAAACGTCGGTAAATATTTACCAGTCGACCAGACATAACCTGCCAAAAGACAACATAACGGTTCTACTCCATCGCTGTCTTAGAATATACTAATCAGTTTGGCGATTAAATTTTATTATTTAAGACTAATTAACAGTACTAGGCTGCGACAGAGTATTTGAACTAAGGATCTCCAGCATATAATCCTGTATTGCTCACCAGTGCAATACAGTCACATGGTGATGGAACGAAGTTCGATAGGGAATGTCAGAACTTCAAAGACGCGTCAGATTTGTTATTTGTGCGATAATCGTCTTCTGGGGAGATGACAGGTCTGCGCACACAGACCTACTCGCTGATTTGAGCACTGTCAAAGAGATCACAACTGTAATAATAGTATCACAAGAATATATTATACTTTAGGAGCTATAAATGTGGACTTCTGGACAAGCAATTTGATCACCGTAGTTCCTCTTACTTGAATGCTAGAAGAGCTGCGACTATTTCCTGTATATTTTTTCAAACGTGTGGTAAAAAAAAAAAAAAGATCAGAAAATTTCTGTCACGATTGGAAAAGTTTCATGATACAAAAATATGCAATAGATGATTTGAAAATGTTAAAAAATATATATTTGGGATAAAACACTCGTACAACAAACAGTATAAACTGCATGGTGGTTTTATACGAGCTTTAACTAGCAAGTTCGTGCAGACATTAAATGAGTATTAACTATCATGTTATAGCCTGGTTCCAAACATATCAAATAATAAATAAATTGTATTCAGTCGGCATTCTGTTAGTTATTAAGTCAGCCATGTAATTGGTCACTCAGGCAGCTTATTAATCATTCATTCAAACAATTTGTCAGTGTATCAGCCAGACAGTCACCAGACAATGAATGTCAGCAAGACGCACGGCCAATTAATCAGTCAGTCATGCATCTAGTTTATCAATCACAGTCAATTAATTCACCGATCAGTCACACAGTTATTTAATCGGTCACACAGTCAAGTAATCACTGTCAGTGAGACACACTTAGTTAAAAAGCTACTCATGTGTCATGTCAATCGGTCAATTAAACAGTTCACAACTATAATTCGGTCATAATTAGTTAATCAGTCAGCCAGTTACTGTCAGCTAGTGTCTCTCACAGTCCATTTGGCACACACATCGAAAAGTATTTAATGATTTAAAAAAAAAATCTGTTTCAGCCTTATGTGGGACAAACCTGCAGCTACAATGTATCGATACGCTGTTTATTCAAATGTACTGACTAAAGCCTGCCAATGAATCCTATGATAAGCCACTTGAATCCAGTTCTCATGTTCATACTGTATGAGAATTCTTTAAAATTATCCCAACATCTAAGCCTAGAAATCTCAAGATTCAATTTTTGCACTACTTCCTTACCATTAGATTCTATCCCGACAATACACACTTCGCGAAGAACGACTACGAGTACAACTTGATTATCTTTTTCAGTCCATCAAACTTTGTAACAACTGCTTCGTTTCTAAATATTGCGACAATATGTGACAGGCCTGAATATTATCAAACTATTTATATATTACTTTTCCTGTAGAATAAAATTAAAATTTCGCCAATAGGAGAAAAGAGGATAGAGTAATGGCAGTTTTCTTTACAGCAGTTCTAAGCTGGGAACTCCACAACAGCCATAGGCAAGCCCAACTAGCGGCACTAGAAGTCGATCACATTACGTAGTATAGATTTACTTTAACTTCATAATTTTACAATTTTATAGTGTTTTATACAACAATGTAAACTCAATGGGATCCCATTGCGTACAAAAATAATTTGTTGTACGTTGCATATTTTAGCTCTTTGTGGACCTAATGATGGTCGAGTAACGACCGAAACATGTTGTCTTAATGAATTTATATAAAGACTTCCTGTAACCAGGTTTTAGTAAATTAGTCGTGTTTGACGGTTTTACACAAATATATTTTATCTAACACAACGGAATGGAAGGCATTAAATAAATATTTATTGGTTTCTGTTAATGTAAGGGGCACGTGGTAGTGCTACAAGCCGGCAGGTCGCGGGCTCGATTCCCGAATTTGTCATTGGAATTCCCCCCCCC
>Ga0209737_10002889_pt1 | contig 11997 bp, 18 predicted proteins | sample TergutCu122P3_FD_187284 | JGI IMG/M metagenome (GOLD analysis project Ga0209737, IMG submission 187284) | Cubitermes ugandensis P3 segment gut microbial communities from Kakamega Forest, Kenya - Cu122 P3 (SPAdes) (version 2) | ecosystem: Host-associated > Arthropoda: Insects > Digestive system... | reverse complement strand
AGGGGTAAAAAATATTATTATTCCTAAAGATCGCAGTGTCAGTGTTAATGAAACAGTAATGAAAACTAGTAGTGGTGCTTTATCGCATGTTAATATTATTATGGTTAGTAACTTAGTTAACACAATTAATACTTTAAAAGAAGATGGTTATTTTATTTATGGCGCCGAAGCTGATGGGGAAGCTTATCATCAGGTTGATTACGCTAATAAGTGCGCACTAGTAATTGGTAGTGAAGGTTTTGGCCTTAGCCGTCTAGTTAGAGAAGCATGTGATGTTATTGTTTCAATTCCGATGAAGGGGCAAGTCAATAGTCTAAATGCTTCCGTTGCTGCAGGAATCTTACTATTTGGTATTGGAGGTAGCGATGGAATACAGTGATATTGAGTTAACTGAGTTAGTCAGAGAAAATAATGAAGATGCTAAAGATTTAATCTATGATAAATATCACTATATTATTGATATCATTTTAGCTAAGTATAAGAAGACTTTCTATGTTTTGGGAATTGATTCCAAGGAAGCCAAACAAGAGGCCATGTTAGCCTTTACTGACGCATTAATCAAGTATTCTAGTGATAAATCAACTTCTCTAGCGACCTTTATCTCTTTAGTCGTTGAACGCAAGATTCAAAATTGTATTCGTAAAGCTGAAACCATTAAGAATAAAAAAACAAAAGAGACTTATAGTCTTGATTATGAATACGAAGTATTTAATAAACCATTAAAAGAAATTATTGGCGATCCTGATGCCGATCCATTAGTTAAAATGGAATCTAAGGAGAATTATTTAGAACTTGTCACTAAAATAAAAGGAGCATTGTCGCCGCTTGAATACGAAGTATATGAACTCTTGATTAACGACTTTGATTATCAAGATATCGCCAAAATTATGGGGAAAAAACCAAAGCAAATTGATAATTCTATCCAAAGAATCAGAACTAAAATTAAAGATTTGTTAAATAATTAGTTAATTTTTAAAAACTGCTACTAAATATTGGCAGTTTTTTATTGAAATCACTTGTAAATAGCAGATGTTTATGCTATATTATTAGCAAGAAAGCACGAAAGAGTGTTTTTATTTTGAAACAAAGAGAGGCGATTATCATGAAAAAGAAAGAAAAAAAAGTTAAAAAGACAGCTGAAAAGGGCTATTTCAGTGAAATTCTTGATGAATTAAAGAAAGTAAAATGGCCAGATAAGAAAGATATGTTTAAGTACTCAGTGGCGTGTATTGTATTTATTTTAATCTTTGGTCTGTATTTTTATGGACTAGACATCTTCTTTGCTTGGTTAATGGGACTGGTTAGTTAATGGAAAAGTTATGGTATGTTGTTAACACCTATAGTGGCCATGAAACTAAAGTAAAAGAAAAATTAGAGATGCGTACTGAATCAATGGGTTTCCAAGATTATATCTTCAGGATTATTATTCCCGAGGAAACAATTAAAGAAACGCTTAAAGATGGTAGTATCAAAGAAAAAAAGAAAAAGATGTTTCCGGGTTACATTTTAGTAGAAATGATTATGACTGATGATGCATGGTATATTGTCCGTAATACACCAGGGGTTACTGGCTTTATTGGGTCTAGTGGTAAAGGGGCCAAACCAACTCCATTATTACCGCAAGAGATTGACCGCGTTCTAGCTAATATGGGGATGACCAGAATGGATGTTGATACTGAATTAGTCGTTGGGACTAAAGTTACGATTGTGGATGGGCCATTTAAGGGTATGGTTGGGGCAATCGATAATTTAGATTTAGAAAATAGCCGTTTAACTGTCTTAATTGATCTCTTTGGTCAAGAAACACCAGTTGAAGTAGAATTATTTCAAGTTAGTAAAATATAAATTATTAGAGTGGGTTTATGAGGACAGAAAAAGTTATTACAAAAAAGAAAAAAATCATTAAAATAATGGTTAAAATTTATCAGCCGGAGGGCCTAGATTGGGCCCAGTATGCGATTAGCAGCGAAAACCCTTTAACCCATTATTATTTAAAAACTCCAGGGGGGCCACATGTCGCGGTGGATAATACGGCTTTGGTGACGAGGTATACAAAAAAGCAATTACTAGCTTTATCTCGCAATAATCCAGAGCTGTTTGCTGCTTATAATGATATGTTTCAAATCATTAATGAAATGAAGATGCCACTTAGTTTTGAATTCAAGCAAATGATGCATGGTTTAAAAAACAGGATGCAAGTTTCACTAGATAGAAAAGCGATTGTGATTCCTTCTTGGGTTGGGTATTCTACTGAAAAATTAAGACGTCTTGAATTTATTGCTCCAGAGTTATATCGAGAATATTATTATTGGCTTGAAGTCATTAATGATTTGGGAGAAGTTACTGATGAAATTCAAGAAACAATGTGTCTCTTAAAAGAACGTATGGATTTAGTTTTAGACAAATCTATCCAGTTAAACAAAAAAATCATTAATTTATAACTATATAAGGAAGAAAGCTTCCTTTTTTGTTTGATTAATGGTAGAATAGGGCGCGAAACTTTTTAGGGGGAAAATCTATGCTAAATAGAGTTATATTAGATGATTTAGTAGAAATATTTGAGATAACCACTTATGATTGGTTTGGGTATCCAATAACATCAGAAAACATTCTAACGCTTCATCATATTAAAGATCGCGAAGCTGGTGGAAAAACTTCAATTGATAACGGAGCACCTTTAACACTTGAAGCACATCGTAAAATCAATGTTTTAAAAGATTTCTTACCAGAATATTATCAAATCATTAATGAAATGTTACAAGTAATTAACAACAGTAGGCTTCCTCTAGATTATGAGACTGCTGTTTATTTAGGACTAGAATTAGAACGTTATTTGTCACTTAAACCATCGCAAGCAGCCACATCGCTTGCTAAGAGGACTACTAATCCACCAGATAATCAAGTCTTAGAAGAATTAATAAGTATTTTTGGTAATCCTAAAGCAGATTGGATGGGTTATCCAGTAACTGCTAATAATCGTTTGGTATATCGCCACATTATTGAACCGAGTAATGGCGGTGAAAAAACGATTGATAATGGAGCATTATTGACTAGGAAGGGTAATGATTTACTTACCCGAGTTAAAAGTTGTGATGATGCTCTTTATGAAGAATATCTTTACTGGTTTCGAATCATTAACGACAGTAAAAAACCACCTAGTAGAGAAGTCATAACTATCATGGCAGCTTTAAAGAAAAGATTAAATGGAACGTTTACTTTAAAAGGTCAAAAACAACGAAATAAACAAGATCAACGCCGTGAACAACGATTATTAAAGGAACTAGCTTTAGGTACAGAATAAATTATTTAACTCACCACTTACATCATAATTAGCGAATTCTATTGAATTAGAGAGCGTGGTGTGATATTATCGTAGGTGCAGTTATATATTTATATATAATTTTAGGTGGCAGGGAATGCGGATTAGCCCGTACCACTAAGCGAGAATATTATATTTGAAAGGATGTGTTTTTCGTGGCAAAAGAAATCGTAAAGAAAATCAAGTTACAAATTCCTGCTGGCAAAGCAACGCCTGCACCGCCAGTCGGTACCATTTTAGGGCCAGCCGGAATTAATTTACAAGAATTTTGTACTAGATTTAACGAAGCATCAAAAGACAAAATGGGCGATGTTCTACCAGTTGAATTAACTTTATATGAAGATCGTTCTTATGATTTTGTATTAAAAACGCCACCCGCTGCATTTTTATTAAAGAAAGCAGCAAAAATTGAAAAAGCAGGTAAAAAAGGCGCAAATGAAATTGCAGCAATTATCGAAAAAGAAGATTTACAGAAAATTGCTGAAACTAAAATGCCAGACTTAAATGCTTATGATGTTGATGCAGCAATGAACATTATTGAGGGCACTGCTCGAAATATGGGAATTGCAATACGCGGGGTTAATGATCAAGAATTAGCAGAACAAGCTGCTGAAGCAGCTGAGGCTGAAAGATTAATGGCTGAACGTGAAGCTGAACTAGCTGAAATGGAAGCTGGTCTAGAACAAGAATCTGTTGCAGTTGAAGTAATTGGTGAAGACAAAGATGAAGAGTCTGATACTGAAGAAACTGAAACTAAAGTAGAAGAAGAGTAATTAAAATAAAAAATCCGCTAATAAACCACGATTGGAGGTAAGTAAGATGAGAAAACAAGGAAAAAAATACGTGGAAGCTTCAGCTTTAGTTGATAAAACAAAACGTTATGAACTAGAGGAAGCAATTAAAATAGTTAAAAAGACAAGTATTACTAAATTTGATAGCACTGTTGAAATAGCGATGAAACTTAATATTGATACTAAAAAAGCTGATCAACAATTAAGAGGATCAATCGTTTTACCAAACGGTACTGGCAAAAGTAAGAGAGTATTAGTTTTAGCTAAAGGTCCAGCGGCTGAAGAAGCCAAAAAAGCTGGGGCAGATTATGTTGGTGAACAAGAATTAATTGACAAAATCGCCAAGGAAAACTGGTTTGATTTTGAAGTTATTGTTGCAACACCAGAAATGATGCCCGCTTTAGGTAAAATTGGTAAAGTTTTAGGACCAAAAGGTTTAATGCCTAATCCTAAGACCGGGACTGTAACTCCTACACCAGCAAAAGCTGTTACTGATGTTAAAAGTGGGATGATTGAGTACCGCGCTGATGCTTTTGGTAATGTCCAAAGTATTATCGGTAAAGTCTCTTTTACCGAAAAAGCTTTACTTGAAAACTTAAACTATTTTATTAATACCATTGTTAAAAGTAAACCAGCAAGTATTAAGGGGAAATTTATTAAGAACGCTGTTGTTTCATCAACTATGGGACCAGGTATCAAGTTAAATATTAATTCTTTTGACAATTAATCAAAGGTATAATATAATAATAACGAAGTAAAAAAACTTTTTTTGTCCGAAGACAGTAGGGGCTTTATGCTTAATCATCCTACCGAGGGAAGGAAGAACTTAAATATAAGTATAACTTTCCCTATGGGAAAGTTTTTTTATAATATATAAGGAGGAAAATATGGCAAGTGAGAAAAATCTTAATTTAAAAAAAGAAACTGTGCAAATTATTGTTGATAAAATTAAGAGTAGCGAAACAGTTATCTTATTTACTTATCAGGGCTTAACCGTTGCGGATATCAGTAATTTAAGACGTAAATTAAGAGACAACAGTGCGGAAATAAAGGTTTATAAGAATACACTAGTTAAACGAGCATTTGATGACTTAAAACTTGATTTAGATGAATTCTTAGAAGGCCCTAATGCATTGCTTTTTAGTAAAGAACTACTTGAAGCAATTAAGATCTTAACTGAGTTTGCAAAGGATCATAGTGCATTAAATATCCGTGCTGGCATTATTAAGGGTGATAAGGTATCACTAGAAACGATAGAAGAGTATGCATCAATTCCATCATTAGAAGGTTTACTTACAATGCTTGCAGGTGGCATGCTTGAACACGTTAGAAACTTATCAATTAGCTTAAATCTTTATGCTGAAGGTTTAGATGAAGGAAACCCTAGTTCTAAGCCTGAAGTTAAAGAAGAAACTCCAGCTCCTGTAGCTGAAGAGGTAGCAAAGCCTGCTACTGAAGAAGTTCCTGTGGAAGAAACTCCAACTGAGGAACTAACAGAAAATAAGTAAGAAAGAGAAAGGAAGAGAAAGATATGGCAAAATTAACAAAAGATGAATTTATTAAGGCATTAAAGGAAATGACAATTCTTGAAGTAAAAGAATTAGTTGATGCAATGAAAGATGAATTTGGGGTTGACCCAAGTGCAATAGCGGTTGCTGCTGCTCCAGTTGCTGCTGCTGAAGATACTGGTTCAAGTACCAAGACTGTTGTTTTAAAAGATGCGGGTGCTGCTAAGATTGGTGTTATCAAAATTGTTAGAGAAATCACAGGCTTAGGCTTAGTTGAAGCTAAAGCGATTGCCGATAATGGTGGTAATGTTAAAGAGAACATTCCTGTTGATGAAGCTAATGAAATTAAAGCAAAACTAGAAGAAGCCGGCGCCACTGTTGAATTAGCATAATAAAAACCCTAACGGGTTTTTTATTTTGCCAAAAAAGCCAATTTATAATATAATAGAAGCGAGGGATTTGTATGAAAAATTTAAATAATAAAGGTTGGGGGTTAGGCATGATGTTATTATTAATGTCAATATTAATTATCTTTTTCCTTGTGGCAATTTACTTTATTTATAAATTTTATGATTCAGCACTCAACCGAGATTTATTATCAATTCAGATTGTTGAGAAAATTTAATGAAAGCTATTTATGTTATCTGGTTTATCATCGCCTTCATTTTGGTCGGGATGCTAACCTTATATGGTTTTTTATTGCAATCAAAATACGGTGAATATTATGCTTTAGAAAAGAAGCTAACAACCGCAGCTGAGAAGTATTATGAGCAGTATCCTAATTATCTACCAGCTAAAAGCGCTTCAATTGTTAGTGAAAAGTTGATCGAGAGTAACTTTTTGAAACCCCTTCAGCTTTGGGAAAACTTAAGTGAGATTAATGAAGTAGGAAGTTATGTTGATCAGTGTTCCGGATATGTGTTAGTACTTAAAAGTGGTTTTAAATATCAGTATAAGCCATATATTAAATGTGAAAAATACATAACTAAAAAATATAATGATAAGTATGAGGAAAATACACTAATACCAGAAGTTTGTTCTGAAGATTGTTAATGATGTAAAAGATAGTAAAGCTTCACGGAATAAATTGTATTTTAACAGTTGATATGTTAATATATTTTTGTAAGGAGTGATATTCTGTGCCGTATGTTATTTTAGGAATTATAGTATTAGTGTTACTTTATTTAATGACTACTTATAATGGTTTGGTTAAGTTAAGAAATAAGGTTAGAGATCAAAGAAGTCAAATTGATGTTGAATTAAAAAGAAGGTTTGATTTAATTCCCAATCTGTTGGAAACTGTTAAAGGATATGCTAAGCATGAGAAAAGTACTTTAGAGGATGTTGTTAAAGCTCGTAATACTTATGTATCTGCCACTTCAATTGAAGATCAATTAAAAGCTGATAATGTTTTAACTGGAGCGTTAAACAAACTATTTGCTTTAGCAGAAAGTTATCCTGATTTGAAAGCGAACACTAACTTTCTTAGTTTACAAAGTGATTTGTCAGAAATTGAACAAAAGATTGTTTATGCAAGACAATTTTATAATGATTCAGTTTTAAAACTAAATAATAAAGTTGAAATGTTTCCTTCAAATTTAGTTGCTAGCATGTTTAAATTTACTAAAGAGACTTTCTTTGAAGCCGCAGCTGAAGAAAAAGAAAACGTTAAAGTGCAGTTTTAGAGCATTATTAAATAATGCTTTTTTTCTTAAGGAGTAAAAATGGAAAGAATAAAATACTTATTAATTTTAATCTTCGGGTTGTTGGTTAGTGTTAATGTATACGCTAATGAATTGCATGATATCAAGATGGATATCTATCTTAATAAAGATGGTACCGCGCATATTAAAGAGACTTGGCAAGCTACCCTTTCGCAAGGAACTGAAGGGTATAAACCATACTATAATTTAGGCGATGCAACCATTACTAATTTTAAAGTTGAAATGGGAGGCAGTAAATTTAGTTCAGTAAATTATTGGAATACTAGTGCTTCTTTTAATGAAAAAGCCTATAAATCAGGAATTAATCACATATCGAAAGGCTTAGAATTATGTTGGGGAATTAGTAAATACGGTAAAAATACCTATGTTTTAGAATATGATATCAATGGGTTTGTGGTCAAACTTAATGATGCTGACATGGTTTATTGGACCTTAATTCCCGAAAAGTTATCAAATCGTTTAGGTAATTTCTATATTAAGATTTATAGTGACCATCGCTTTGCAGACAATCTTGATGTTTGGGGATATGGCAACTATGGGGGCTATGCTTATGTTTATGATGGTTACATTGAACTAAGTAATGAGAATGGACTTTATAGTAGTGAATATGTCGTTACCTTAATTAAATTTCCTTTAGGAACTTTTAATACTAAGCATGTTATTAATGCAGACTTTGATTATTATTTAAATATGGCTGAAGAAGGGGCAACTCACTATGACCCAAATGAAAATAATAATTCTGGTAACAATATTTATTATCCTGGGGTTAACCATTCACAGTTAAGTATCATGGCCCAAATATTTAACCTGATTTTTGGCTTAGTTCCATTTATATTTATCATTATCTTGGTAATAGCACTTAGAGGAGCAACTGGAAGAAGAGGTAGTCGTGGACGTTTAGGTACCCGTAGAATAGTAATTCCACCAGAATTAAAATTAGAGCGTGATGTACCATATTTTAGGGACATACCTTGTGACAAGAATATTTTTAATGCCTATTGGGTGGCTGGTAATTTTCACTTAATGAAAAGGCAGACTGATTTTCTTGGTGCTTTATTACTAAAATGGTTAAAAGAAGATCGAATTCAAAATGTAAAAGTTGAGTCTAGATGGCTAAAAAAAGAAATCTCGGCCCTTAAGTTTGTTAATAAAACTGATTTAGTTGGTCGTGAATTAGATATGTATGAATGGATGGTAACTGCAAGTAAGGATGGTATTTTAGAACCAGATGAATTTAAACGCTGGTGTAGTAACAACTATACCAAGGTTTTAGATTGGTTTGATCAAGTCTTTGATCAGCAGACAGATGTATATTTACAAGCAGGCTTCGTAACTAAAGAAAGAAAAAAATCTTTTATTTTAGAACATGATTATTATAATCTTAATTTAAATCTGAAAGAAGAAGCTACCCGGATGAAGGGATTAAAAAAATTCCTGGTCGAGTTTTCAAATATTCATACCCGTGAATCAATTGAAGTTAAATTATGGGAATATTATTTAATGTATGCACAAATATTCGGGATTGCTAAAAAGGTGGCCGCTGAGTTTAAAAGATTATATCCTGATGTAATTACCGATGAGTATTATAACAATGTCGTCTTTGTTCATTCTTTTTCCAATACTGGGGTGAGTGCTGCAAGCTCTGCTAAATCTAGAGCAGAGAGTTATTCATCAACTGGTGCTGGTGGAGGCGGCTGGTCTTCTGGCGGAGGCGGTGGCGGTTCCTTCGGCGGAGGCGGCGGTGGAGGCGGAGGCTTTCGTTAAAATAATTAGTGTTATTAAAACCGGTAATAATTCCGGTTTTTTCTTGACTTTCATCATCTTATAAAGTATAGTAAGCGAGTCAAAAACAGGGGTGATTATTAGTGAGATATCCAGCAGTTTATGACCAAGTTGAATTAAAAGGATTAGACAAAGAAAACATCTCTAATCGTCAGTTTAATAAGTTTATGCAAATAGCTCGCTCTTTTGGTAAGCGATATGTACATGATATTCATTATGTTCATCAGGCGATAAAAGATCTTTATTATTCTAAAGATGGGCCATCAGATCCATATTCAGCTAGAGAAAGTCTTGTTAAGTTAATGGATAATCCTCATCGTTTTCGTCATACAAATTGCTTAGCTAGTGCTACGTATATTAGTCATGCGATTCAAAAATTAGGGATTCCTCATAACATCTTAATCTTTTTTAGTAAGGAAGATAATTTTGAAGATTACCATGGTGTGGTATTGTATAGGTGTCAAGATCAACTTCTAGTTTGTGATTTGTATATGGGTAACCAATATCCTGAACTTGCCGAAGCCTTTCTGCATTGCCCGTATAAAGACTATGCACAGTTTTATGAGATTTTGACTAACACCCCTATTGATTTGGAATATTCCTTCATTTATGATACGAATATTTATCCCTATAGTGGGCCTGCAGCTTGGACGCAATTGTCACAGTGGTCACCAGAAAAGTTTGGTTTCTTTTCGAAAGAAAAACACACTCAGGTTTATAAGCAATTAGAGACCCTTTATTATGAACGAAAATTCCGAGGAAAATAAAAGATAAATCTTTTCTTGCAATTATAAATTATTTTAAGTATAATAGGACGCCACAGAGGAGGAATTAATATGTACTATACCTATATTGAAGCTATTAATATGCTTCAAGGAGAAATAACCATTAAAATGCTAGCTAATATAGAAAAACCAGAGATTACTCGAGAACTTGAAAAGATATATGTCCAAATGAAGGAGCGTATTAAAGAAAAATGCAGTCCTTTATTGCATCGTGATGATAAGCCAGTTATTGAAGCTTCATTACTAGAATTATTATTAACCAATATTGATCAGTTGATAAATGATTATCAAATTATAAAAACCAATGCAGCTTTAGGTAATAATAAAGCATAAAAGAATTGACAATGCATATAATAAAGTGATATATTAATTGTGCATTTAATTTTGGGTTCTACACTAGGTAGAACTTAATTTTAAGGAAAAAACTACACACCAGGAAGTGTGCATAGAAGGGAAGAAAAAAATGCCGACAATTAATCAATTAGTTAAAAACAAAAGAAAAGCTAAACCACGTAAGAGAAAAAGCCCAGTATTGAATGTAGGATTTAATAGCATGACGAGAAGAACAACCAATACAAATCATCCACAAATGCGTGGGGTATGTACGCGTGTTGGAACTAAAACACCAAAGAAACCTAACTCAGCATTAAGAAAATACGCTAAGGTTAGATTATCAAACGGACATGAAGTGGATACTTATATTCCAGGTGAAGGTCATAATTTACAAGAACACAGTGTTGTTTTAGTACGTGGTGGTCGTGTTAAAGACTTAATCGGTGTGCGTTATCATATTATTCGTGGGACTTTAGATACCCAAGGGGTTAATGAGCGTAAACAAGGAAGAAGTAAATACGGGGCAAAAAGGCCTAAAAATTAAATAATAAAAATAAATGAGACCAAAAACAGCGAGTACTAATAATGTACCAACTTCGGAGTTGGTAGAAGGTTTTTGTTCTTTAGGAGGACGAATGGAAAATAACACAAAAGAACCATTAGTTAATTTGGATAGTTTACCAGCAATTTTTTTACTTGAGCGAGGTATAGGGAGACTACTCAGTGGTGAAATCAGCGAATTAAATATTGCTGAGTTAACTGAGCTTTACGAAAGTATAAAAGAAATTGATGCTGCTATTATGATGTGTTTTATGGCCCAACCTAAAGAAGTTAGAGATGTCCTAAGTAATCAATATGGCATCAATTTAGATGTTATTGAAGTTAATGCAGAATTAGTACCAAAAAATAAATAAGGAGGAAGAAATGCGTAAAAGACGTGCGGTAAAACGTGATGTTTTACCAGATCCCATATACGATTCAAAAGTTGTTACAAAATTAATTAATACCATTATGTATGATGGACAAAAGGGAACAGCTGAAAAGATTTTGTATGAGGCATTTAAAATAATTGAAAAACAAACAAATGAAAAACCGATGGATGTCTACAATAAAGCTTTGGAAAATATTAAACCAGCTTTAGAAGTTAAGGCAAGAAGGGTTGGGGGATCGAATGTTCAAGTGCCGATCGAAGTTAGTGAGACGAGAAGCGAAGCTTTAGCGCTTCGCTGGTTAGTTAACTATGCAAGATTGAGAAACGGCAAGGGCATGGCAATTAATTTAGCTAATGAAATCATTGATGCATCTAATGGTATCGGTGGTGCTGCTAAGAAACGTGAAGATACACATAAGATGGCAGAAGCTAATAAAGCCTTTGCTCATTATAGATGGTAGGAAAATAATATGGCAAGAGATGTAACTTTAGATAAAGTGAGAAACATTGGCATCATGGCACACATTGATGCCGGGAAAACTACTTTTACCGAAAGAGTTTTATACCACACGGGCAAAATTCATAAAATTGGGGAAACCCATGACGGAGCTGCCCAAATGGATTGGATGGATCAAGAAAAAGAAAGAGGGATCACCATAACTAGTGCAGCAACAACTGCGCATTGGAAAGATCACCGTATTAATATTATTGATACTCCAGGTCATGTCGATTTTACCATCGAAGTGCAAAGAAGTTTAAGAGTGCTAGATGGGGCCATTTGTGTCCTAGATAGTATGGGTGTTCAACCACAAACTGAAACAGTT
>Ga0209737_10002888_pt1 | contig 12004 bp, 7 predicted proteins | sample TergutCu122P3_FD_187284 | JGI IMG/M metagenome (GOLD analysis project Ga0209737, IMG submission 187284) | Cubitermes ugandensis P3 segment gut microbial communities from Kakamega Forest, Kenya - Cu122 P3 (SPAdes) (version 2) | ecosystem: Host-associated > Arthropoda: Insects > Digestive system >... | reverse complement strand
TTTTCTGCAATCATACTAAGCGGGTCCAGGGGGGCATTACTTGCATTAGGAATTTCATTAACTGTTTATACTTTCATTTATGTCATCCTCAGTAAAAATAGAAAGAATCTGTTATATTTTTTTGTTGCCATTTTCTTATTCACATTAATAGCACTTATTTTTATGCCAGCTTCAACAATAGAAAGACTAAAACCGAAAAATTTTTTTTCAAATCAAGCCTCCGGGCGGTTCGTAATTTGGGGTAATGCGCTCGAATATTTTGGTGAAGCATCGATAGTCCGGAAACTCGTTGGACATGGAGTTGGGTCATTTAAATATACAGCAGGGGATAGCGAGTTTGTGATTGAAGAATTTGGAGAAATGATGGTTGGTGATGACGGTGAGTTAATTTATGTGGTATGGGAATGGATCACGTACGAAATGGCAAGCGGAAATGTTTTTTTTACATTATTGATCGAAATAGGTTTAATAGGCTTGCTTTCATATTTTTCATTTAACATTATTATTTTGCTTGAAGTAATCAGAAGAAAAGAATACTTTATGTTATTGGGGTTAATGGTGCCGGCTCTTATCGGTATGTCCATGGATTCAATACCATCAAGGTACTACTGGGCACCGATATTTTTCGCATATCTATTTCTGCATATCCCAAAATCCTTGGAAGGCAATTTTAATGCAAAAAAAACCTTTAGTTAGTGTCATTATTCCCGTGTATAATGTTGAAAAATATATTCATGAATGTATGGAATCGGTCCTGGCACAATCTTACCGTGTTATTGAGATATTTGTTATCATTGATGGTTCGCAAGATAGAAGTGAAAGTATTGTCCGCGAATATATGGCAATTGATGAGCGGGTCAATATTTTATCTCGAAAAAACGAAGGCTTGTTATCTACGCGGATTGATGGGATAAAAATGTGTAAGGGGGAATATTTGATGTTTATTGATTCGGACGATTGGGTTGATGTTAACATAGTCGGACTTTTAGTAAGCACAGCGTGTGAAACTGGAGCAGATATAGTCCGATGCGGTATTATGAAGGAAGATATTGGAAAGGATAAAAGGTGGGTGCTGGAAAATCCATTTCATCATAATCAGCTGATAAAACATCGACAATTTAATGATATGATTTATCCTTTATTTGTAGATAAGCTTATTCTTAATAATGTCTGGGGACAATTGATTAAAAAAGAAATTTTGAATATTCCTTACATTGATAGCTTAATACGGAACATAAATTTTGCAGAAGATTTGTATATCAATCTCGCTATATATAAAACAGTACATAGCGTTTATTTTTTAAATGAACCGTTATATCATTATCGTCATAATAGCGAAGGTTTATCCCACAAAAATGACTTTATTTCAACGAGCAAAAAGTTAAGCGATTTGCTGGTCGCTCACAGTAAATTGTTTGATGCAATTAAGTATTGGGACATAGATACAGAGGATAACAGGCAAAGCGTTGGTTTGCGCATTTTAAAAGAAATATGTAATCAATTACATAGTGCATGTGCGTGTCGTGATGCTGATAATAATCAGAAGCGGGAATTGATTAAGAAGATAATCAATGATAAACAATTTGTTTATGCCTCAAGTATGGTTGATGTTAATTTCCTTAAAAAGTGTATGTTTAATAAAAGAAGGTTGTTGCTTGCGTTATATAATAAAAAGGTTAATAGTATACTTTGGTTTGGGAAGTTATACAATGTGGTGATTAGGGGTAAGAATTGGTTGGCAAAGTAATCACTTTAAATACCCAAGTAACTCACCAATCCTTCTCCACTGCCGCTAATCCACTACCCCAAACAGAAACCCCTTTGTCGGACATAGCCGTAAAAGTCATGACATACTTTAAACCAAATTCATCATAAGCCTTACAAAAAAACCCTTTATAGGTAGTCCCGTAAAGGGTGATTTCTGCTTTGTTGCCACCTTTAAGTTTCCATGAACCGATGACGGTGGCATCATTGGCAGGATTGTCAACTGTCGGACCTGTGATTTTTCCGTTTTTCTGGAAAATTATTTCCTTGGAAAGCTTTATCTCATTCGTGATATCCATTCCATGATTAATATATTTATAAATACCGAATACATCTTCCTTTTTATATGAGCTAATCACTTCCCCGACATACCGATATGGTAGAACCACCGGCCATCCATCTTCATTAAAGAAAAATTGGTGTACCCGTACAGCATGGTGCTGGCCGGAACGCTCAAAACGGGTATGAAAAATATTGAACCATTTGCCGGTTTCCTCTTGATAAATTGCCGAATTATGACCCGGTGACATATAACCTTTGCGATTTTCCCCTTCTTCCCCTTCGCGCCATTGCCATTTATAATTACCCATCAATTTTGCCCCATAACGCTCTGCGTCACGGTCATTAAAGAATGTGCCGGGCGTACCTTGGCATTCAATCATATCAACCCCGGCGGCATCATAATATGGGCCATCGGGTTTTTTTGACCGGCAGACACGGATGTTATAACCATCATTTACCCCCAGTCCGCCATAAGAAAGAAACATATAATAATAATCGGTATCGGGATTGTAAATCACATAAGGTCCTTCAATCCGTAGGTGGTTCATCCCCAGCATCTTTTTACCATAACCTGCTTCCAAGGGAAAGCCGGTTTCTGTATCAAGTTCTAAAATATAAATTCCTCCGGAATAAGAACCATACATCATCCAAAGCCGGTCTTCTTTATCATAAAAGACATGCGGGTCAATCGCATTCGGATGGATATTGGCATTATACCTTTCGCCGGCATTTTCACTTTCGCCCTGCATACCCGATTTGAGGATTATGCCCAAATCTTTGTATGGACCTTCAACATCATCGGAAACGGCGATACCTAATGCTGAAAGCGGTGACCTGCCCTCGCAATTACAGTAATACATATAAAAACGGCCATCTGCTTTCAACTGGTTTACATCAGGCGCCCAAAAGGTGTCTGTCCGTGCCCAGGTAAAGGCTTCTTCCATTTCTGTCATTGCATCGGGGATGATGGGATTATTCGCCGTTACCCCGCTGGCTATCAAGTCCCAGTTCATCAAATCAGTACTTTTCGCCACCGCCAGATGGGAACCGAAGATATAATATGTATCATCAACCCGGATAACCGATGGATCATGAACCGAAACATCCCTGAAAGTGTAATTAATATTTTCTTGAGCCACAAGTTTCACCTCGTCAAAGGTATCAAAATTATCACAGGCAGTAATAGTTAATAACATCGTTGCCAACAATCCTGCAGTAACAAATTTTTTCATATTGTTTTCTCCATAAGTCAATCTATTAATATAGTACCTTAGGAGATTTTTACTGTCAACGCTATTTTGCAATTTAGTAAAATAATTTAGGAAAGCATATGTTTTAGTTTACAAATATTTTTTTACAGCTTGACTTTTGAGGAAACATAAGTTAAATTAATGCTTAGAGTAATAATCAAATACTTTAGTATTTATTAAACAATCGAGGAAAACCAATATGGATAATACATCAAATGGAAAAATAACCGCATATAACCAGCCTTTTATTACCCAACGGGCTGACCCATATATATACCGCGATTCGGACGGTATATATTATTTTACCGCTTCTATGCCATTATATGATTGCGTTATCCTGCGCCGTGCTGAAAGCATCCAGGGATTAAAGGATGCCGAAGAAAAAGTACTATGGTGGAAACATGAATCAGGGATTATGAGTAAACATGTCTGGGCTCCGGAAATACATAAAATAGATGGGCAGTGGTACATTTATTTTGCCGCCGGTGATGTGGATGATGTTTGGGAAATCCGTCCCTATGTCCTTAAATGCACCGGCCCTGATCCGATTACGGATAAGTGGGAAGAATGCGGGAAAATGCAGTCGGTTCCCGGTGATGAAGTATATTTTACCGGTTTCTCCCTTGATGCTACCATATTTGAAAATAAAGGCACCAGGTATGTTATCTGGGCTGAAAAGCCGCGTGAAATACAACCGCCCATTTCCAATCTTTATCTTGCCCCCATGAAAAGCCCTACCCAGCTTGCCGCGCTGCCGATTTTATTGACAACCCCTGAGCTTGATTGGGAAATAATTGATTTCAAAGTAAATGAAGGACCTGCCATAATAAAAAAAGACGGGATGATTTTTGTGACCTATTCTGCCAGCTCAACTGGTGCCTGTTACTGTATGGGTTTATTGTCCATTTCCGAAGAAGCTGACATGATGGACAAAAGTGCTTGGAAAAAATATGATAAACCAGTTTTTGCCACCGATATCGAGAAGGGTTTATACGGTCCAGGCCATAATAGTTTCACAAAAACCGCTGACGGACGTGATATTTGCGTTTACCATGCCCGCACATATGAAAAAATCGAGGGTGACCCCCTTTATGACCCTAATCGTCACGTTTTCCTTGCGGAAGTATTTTGGCAGGATGGTAAACCCATAATTAAAGCCAGTACCACGGAGGAGCAGGCAGGGTTTTAATTCCGGTATTTTAGCCTGACTACATTCACCGAAAAACCCGGTACTACATAAGTAAATTCTTGGGTTACATCAATATTTGAAGTAACAGGCGTTATTTTATCCGGTGTGACAAAATTATTGGCGTGGGTTAATGCCTCCCCCTGTAACACAGTCACTACCGCCTCCAGGTAATTATTTAAATCAAGATTTTCCAGTTTAATATCAACTGCAACATCAGCTTCTCCCGGATTTACAAGTTTGATAATCACATCACCATTTTCCGCAATACTTACCGTTTCATAAAGCAGGCGCGGTGCTATTTCCAATGAATTTGAAATTTCGGGTTCCGGCAAATCAAGCTCACTCTTTAAAATACTTACCCCGAGATTTTGGGAAAACATTTTTTGCACATAATAATTCACCGACCCATGTACTGTAAGCTGGCAAAACCAAATCAAATTTGGTGTCCATTGGGTTGACCGTGAATTACCGAATAAGGGAGCATAACTTGCCAGCCTGACGATATCTGAGTTACGCTCAAGCCCGGTCATATAAGCAGCCTCGGCAAGAGCGGCAACCATAGTATTCGACTTTGCGGCATATTCACCGAGAAAAACCCCCGCCCCGGCATTCCGCTTATAACTATCGTAACGGGTTGTATTGGCAAAAAACCATTCAGGTGGTTCATAATAATGTTCATCAACCAATGTAGTCCATTGGTCGGGATAATCCGAAACATGGTGCCAACCCATCCGGTCACGTGAAATTGCCCCGTTGGCGATAATAAATTCCAAATCGGCAAATAACTCCGGTTTTTCCAAAGCGGCCCGGTCAAAAGCTTCGACGAAAGCGCGGTAGTGGGCAAAATACTCACGTTGCCATTGTTCATTCCCAATCGCAATATATCTTAAGTGGAAAGGTTCTTCATGTCCCATGTCAGCCCGCACTTTTCCCCAATAAGTATCAGGGTCACCCCGGGCAAACTCAACTAGGTCAAGGGCATCCTGGACAGCTTGCTTAAACTCGTCGCTGTCCATCCCAAACACAATATATTTGGGGCTTTGGATTTCGCAGGTCATACCGGCATTTAAGACCGGAACAGGTTCACTGCCGAATAACTCGCACAAAAGGAAAAATTCATAAAAACCAAAGCCGTGGGTTGTATAATAAGGATCACTTCCTGAACCGCGCCAGATCGAAGAACCTTGTGGACGGACAGTGATATCCCCGGTTTTTTCCTTGCCATTGATTATAACGCGGCGGCCGTTACCAATCGAATCCTTCCAGTTATATATCGTCTCAAGGCAGCGTCCCTCAACCACACACCCACCGGGGAAGCGGATAAAACCCGGCTTCAAGGCTTCCAGATATTCGCCGATGTCCTTGCGGATTACCGTACCCTTAAATGTCTCCACCGGCTTTAATGAAATCATGTCCATGTATAAAGCGCCACTGTCTATCTCGATAAATAAACGTAAATTTTCAGTTACTGTTTCGGTTGGAATTAGAATACCTTCATACATCTGCCATTCATCACTAATCCCTCCAAGAAACATTTCGGCAAAAACATCACCATTTGTATTACGGAGCTGGATCCGCACATTAGGAGCGGAAGCAGTTTCCGGGGCTTTAAGAAAAGCCGAAAACCGATATTCATTTCCTGCTTCAACTGCCAACCCTTTAAGGAAACCACGGTTCCCAATCCCGGCCCAACTACCTGACTTAAATGTTATCCGGGCATAATGAAGGTTGTATGGATTGAGTGGGGAGGCATTAACTATCGGTGTATCAACCGGGTCGATTGGTTCATTATCATGAAAGACCGTAAAATCGATATCTTCACCGGAGACTATCCAACCATGGTAATTCGCCCTGTCAGCATCTTTGCCGAACTCAAAGGAACGATTTTTGAACAGTTCGGCATACATCCCGCCATCAAGGGCATGGTTGATATCTTCAAGGAAAATACCGTAAAGAATGTCACTGATATCATTGGAAGCTTCTTTATACAATGTAGGGTCGGCATCAATCCGCAAACTGATACCACGCTTTTCATCTGCCGTTGGAACTATTACATTCCTGTTTTCATCCCTTGAACCACAACCGGCGACAAAAGCCAGCAAAAAGCAAGTGGAAAATAATTTCAAACGCATAAAACCTCCTAAAAATTTTCTTGCCTGATCAGCTTGATTTTATTAAAATTATATTGACAACCCTATTATAACATAGTATTATACAAATATATATAGAAAAAGCTAAAATAATTAAGAAAAAGCTAAAATAAATTCTTGCCGGGTTTACAAGGAGCTTCAAAATGGGCAAAAGGTTCACGAAATCAATCGCGATATTCCTCACCGCCACCATCTTGATGTCGGTTTTTCCAATTGCCGTCCAACCGTGTGTTTCGTTTGCCGCTTCAAATGCCGGCCCGGTTCCGGTTATCAGGCAGGATGAATTTATCAGTGAAATGATTTCCAATAACTATACGAAAGTCAGCTCCCGTTATACCGCACCGGTTTATCGGGGTAACGACCTTTTTTTTGCGGCCGCTTCGGTGGTTGAAGGTTTAGGTACGGCGGATATTACATCCGAAATATTTGAGTATCCCCTTGCCGACCGGGTTATATTAATGAAATTAGGTGACACAATCAGCCTTGAGATTGATATTCCGGAAACTGCCCAATACTTACTCAGCTTCGATTATTATTCAGCCGATACCAATATCCTTCCGATTGGGATGGCGATGAAGGTAAACAGTGAATTTCCTTTTTATGAATGCCGTAACCTAAAGTTTGAAAAGACCTGGGTGGCAAGAAAAGAACAGTCATTTGACCGTTTTGGTGACGAGATTGTGACTATACCTGATAAATTGCATCAATGGGAATCAAAGTACCTGATGGATGGAAGCTACCGTAATAGTAAAGCGCTTGCCCTGGAACTCACCGCCGGTATAAATACATTTGAACTTAGCGCTTTGGAAGGTGGTTTTCTATTGGGCGGTCTCCATTTTATTAGTCCTGACAAAACTGTCGTTCCAATCTGCCAAGGAAGTGTATATGCCGCAGGAAATGTGCTGATTGAAATTGAAGCAGAAAATTATACTTATAGAAACGATTCGGCGATTCATTCAGTTGCCGAGTTTGACATAGGTCTTAATCCCCTCGAAGTGAAATATGCGCGTCTTAATACCATCGATTCTGATTCCTTCAAGAAAGCCGGACAACGTGTTACTTATGCGTTTACGGTTGACCAGCCCGGTTATTATTATATATCAATGAATTACCGCCAGTCGGAAAAAACGGATTTCCCTGTTTTTATTGATGTCAGGGTAAATGATGAAATACCCACCACTGCCTTTGAATCATACGGACTTAGTTTTTCCAGCCGTTACCGGACGATTACTTTGACTGATAGTGCCGGGGAAAATTTGAGCATCTATCTTGAAGCCGGGCAGCATTGTATTTCTTTTACTATCAGTAATGATAAGATCCGTCATATTTTGGAAGGGCTTGATGAAGTTATCGCTGGGGTTAACGATTTATCATTGGAAATAACCAAAGTCGCCGGAAAAAATCTTGACCGGCACCGTGACCTGCGCTTAAGCCGTTACATACCGGGTATCGATAACCGTTTATTTGCTTATGCCGACCGTTTACAAGAAATGCACGACAGCGTTCTTCAATACACCAACCGTGGCAGAAGGGTTTCGATTCTTTCACCGATGATGATTGCCCGCCGTCAAATATATTCACTTGCTGAAGAACCGGATGAAATTCCTTATCGTGTTAATGAACTTTCCATCAGCGTCAGTTCTGCTTCGCACCACCTTGCGGGGTCAGTTGTAAATCTGCTTGACAACAATCTGGCGATTGACCGGATCTGGATTCATCAGGCTGATGCCAAGTTGCCTAAACGGCCGGGAATTTTCCGTGCCCTGCACTTTAATTTATCCCGGTTCTTTACATCGTTTACCAAGAATGCTTATTCAACAACCAATACCAACCCTGAACATTTGCAAGTCTGGGTCAACCGCTCGACCCAGTTCGTCCAGATTATGCAAAAAATGATTGATGAATCCTTTACCCCGCAAACGGGGATAAAAGTTGATATCAGTATTATGCCTGACCAACGTAAACTTGTCCTTTCAAGTACTGCCGGGCAGTCACCGGATGTTGCCACCGGTATTAACTATACGATACCATATGAATTGGCAATCCGGGGTGCCTTGGTTGACATGATGGAATTTGAAGGTTTCCGTGCTGCCGCAGCACCTTATAATGACGGATTTTTCCTGACCGCCTGTATTAATGAGAGTATTTATGCGATGCCTGAAACAATGAACTTCTGGGTGCTTTTCTACCGCTCGGACATCATGGACAAATTGGGGCTTGCCATACCTGATACGATGCAGGATGTTATTGATATGTTACCTGATTTGCAAATGCGTGGTCTCAATTTTTATCAAAATGCTTCGGGTATGCTGGCAATGCGTAACTTCCACGGTACAACCCCGCTGATTCACCAGCACGGCGGCTCTTTATACCATGCCACCGCCCAGGAAGGCACAAACCTCGGCAGTCCTGAATCAATCAAAGGTTTTACATATTTGACCGAACTTTATACCATATATAATCTTCCGATAAATATTGACAATTTTTACCAGCATCTGCGTAATGGCAACATGCCCTTAGGTGTCGCTGATTACTTTACCTATAACCTGATGACTAATGCAGCCCCGGAACTCCGTGATTCATGGGCAATCGCCTTGATGCCCGGAATTGAACAGCCCTGTGGCAGAATCGACCGTACCAGTTGTGCCAATGCTGACAGTACCGTTATATTTAAATCAACACCGGAACGGGAGCAGATGGCATGGCAGTTCGTTGAATGGTGGTCATCAACCGCTGTCCAGGCAGAATACGGACAAACTTTGCAAATCATTTATGGTGAAGATTATATGTGGGCAACCGCCAACATCGACGCTTTTATGCAATTACCATGGAAAACCAAAGATAAGCTGATTATTGCCGAACAAATGACCCATGTCATCGACATCGCCCGTGTACCCGGTACTTATATGCTTGAGCGGGAAATGAGCAATGCCTTTAATGATATAGTCGTGAACGGCAGAACGGCGCAGGCAAGGATTGACCGGGCGATAAAAACGATAGACCGCGAAATCATGCGCAAACTTGAAGAGTTTGAATATATCGACAGCGAAGGAAATACCCTGAGGGAATACCGGATACCAACGATTGCAATAATCCGCGAGTTACTGGGAAGGGACGAATAATGGCAAAAAATAAAATCGCCAAACGTGAAAACAACAAAAACGGGTACCTTTTCGTACTGCCTTACGCAGCCGCCTTTTCAATTTTTATTTTAATCCCGGTCGGTCTTGCCATTATTTTGTCATTTACGAATTTTAATGCCATCCAATTTCCTTCATGGGTTGGTTTCCTCAATTATATTACCATCGCGACAAATGACGAAGTTTTTATGCAGCGTGTTTTACCCAATACTGTTATTTACTCCCTGATAGTCGGGATTGGCGGGTATCTCTTATCATTTATCCTCGCATGGGCACTATGTAACCTGACCAAATGGATCCGTGCCATTTGCGCGCTGATCCTTTATGCCCCGAGCCTGATGGCGGGAGTGGCAATGACCGTGGTCTGGCGGGTCATCTTTTCCGGTGACCAGACCGGTCTTTTGAATAGTTACCTGATCGAAATCGGTGTAATCACCGAACCGATTATCTGGCTGATAGACGAACGCTTCCTGCTTCCGATTATTATTGTCGTCGGTTTATGGTCGAGTATGGGAATCGGATTTCTTTCATTGATTGCCGGGATTATGAATACCGATGAATCACTATATGAAGCCGGGGCGATAGACGGGGTCAAAAACCGCTTTCAGGAAATGATATATATCACCATTCCGTCAATGAAACCGCAGATGTTGTTTGCTGCCGTCATGTCAATTGTTAATGCCTTCCAAGCCGGGGTCAACTATGTTTTCCTGGTAGGCAACCCTTCACCCAACTATGTCTCGCAGTTGATGGTAAACCACATCGAGGACTATGGTTTCCTGCGTTACGAAATGGGTTATGCCGCCGCAGTTTCGGTCGTATTATTGTTGATTGTCCAACTCTTTTCAAAGACAGCTAACCGATTATTCGGAGAAAGGGATTAACTTATGGCATATAGAGGACACCGCATCAATCCACAGAGATTTGAAAAAAGCCAGATTAAAATCATCATTGCAATCTTGCCGCTGGTGATATTTATGGCGTTACCAATAATATTTATTTTAAATCATGCCTTTAAACCGATGGAAGAACTGTTTGCCTTCCCGCCGACTTTTATCGTCCGTAACCCAACTTTACAGAATTTCGAGTTTTTAATGAAAATAACCCGGACATCAGGCATTCCGATGAGCCGTTTCGTCTTTAATAGTATTGTAGCGACCGTTTTAACTTTATTTTTAACCCTGCTTATTACTACCTTTGCCGCTTTTGCCCTGTCAAAAATCCGTTTCAAAGGAAAATTCGTCCTGTTGGCAGTTAATCAGGCGGCGATAATGTTCGTTGCCACGGCGGTTTTGATTCCCCGCTATCTGGTCATCAGCATGGGGGGAATGCTTGATACTTACTCAGCCCATGTTTTGCCGTTGATTGCCATGCCGGTTGCTTTGTTCCTGGTTAAACAATTTACCGACCAAGTACCTGATTCGTTACTGGAAGCTGCATATATCGATGGTGCCAGCGACCTGCTTGTTTATTACAAAATCGTCCTTCCGATGATACGTCCGGCGATAGCGACCGCCGCAATCCTCGCATTCCAAGGAGTTTGGAACAATCTTGAAACTTCCAACTTCTTTACCAATGACGACTCAATGAAAACTTTGACCTTTTACATGAACAGCTTTGTTACCGAAAATAATACCGTCGCCGGACAAGGTGTTGCTGCCGCCGCCGCATTGATAATGTTTTTGCCTAACCTAATCCTTTTTATCATCCTACAACGTAATGTTATGAACACGATGGCACATTCGGGGATTAAATAAATGAGAAAACGTACCACCATCCTTAACAGAATAATTACGACATTTCTTACCGTTCTCATTAGCGCCGCTATATTGACCATTCCAGTCAATGCAGGAGGTGATGTTCCCTATCGTACTTTTACCTCGGGAGGGGACAACCCTTATGACCTGCGCCGGACCCAGACTGCTTACCTGCCATACCGGACAATCCCCCGTTTTGGTGATGAAGTATTTAATAATCCCGGTGATATGCATGTCACCGCGGATGGCGAAATCTATATCGCCGATACCGGCAACAGCCGCATAATCGTTGGTGATATTGAAGGCAATTTATTAAACATCATTGGTGAAGGAGTATTACAAACCCCGCGTGGTGTATTTGTTACAGAGGACAAAGATATATATGTCGCCGACCGTGACCGCAACATGATTTTTGTCTTTGATACCGATGGTAATGTCATCAGCCAATATGGCAAACCAACCAGCCCGTTGT
>Ga0209737_10002886_pt1 | contig 12008 bp, 4 predicted proteins | sample TergutCu122P3_FD_187284 | JGI IMG/M metagenome (GOLD analysis project Ga0209737, IMG submission 187284) | Cubitermes ugandensis P3 segment gut microbial communities from Kakamega Forest, Kenya - Cu122 P3 (SPAdes) (version 2) | ecosystem: Host-associated > Arthropoda: Insects > Digestive system >... | reverse complement strand
AGACTGAACCAAGTGTAGAAGGAGTGGTACATAACTGGTTGAAGGGATGCTTGGAACCAGCACTATTAGCAAATGAATTAAAAATGATCTCACTGAAAATGGCTGTTTTGTCAATGGGTGAGAAAGCAAGAAAGAAAGAAAGAAAGAAAGAAAGAAAGAAAGAAAGAAAGAAAGAAAGAAAGAAAGAAAGAAAGAAAGAAAGAAAGAAGTGTAAGAGAAAGGAATGTGGCAATTTGATTTGAAAAACCAGTCCTTTTCAGGGTCAAAGGTTCCCATAGCATCAATCACAGACTCAGTCAGATCTTTCTCTTCCCTGTATTCCATCACTTTTCCCCACTTGATCTGCTCTTCTACCCCGAAGATTAAGGGAACAGATTCTTCCAAAATGTTGGTGCCTGCTTCTCAGACTACAAGACATCAAATACCAGATGACTATAACCTCAATGCAAGAGAGTTTGTGTAAGTAAAATTTCCTACAGGGATTTATTTATTGCTGTGCTAGGGAGTTCCTACCTATTGTGGTGTAAACATTGTTTTGTGCTCCAGAATCGACGACTGCACACATTTCGACGGTTTTTTTAGCTGCAAGATGATGAACTGCATGACCATTCCTAGATCCTGTCCACAAATCCCTCTGGCAGTGACAACTAGTGGAGCCAATGTGGCCTGGGGGCAAGACATCATCATGCATTGTGGTCACCACAACCTGACTTGTTTTTATTCTCTATTTTGCTGTTCAGTAGAGACACAGTAATGAGAAAGTAACTTAATACTGACATGGAACTGACCAGATGTTATCTGTTTCAGTAAAGTGATCACAACAACTTAGGTAGTGTCCACACTCATTACCACTTTGGCATGATTATACTGTAGTTGTCCCTTAATATTAAATTTCTGCATACATACCAGAAAGTCACCAAGTATTTCAACAAACACTATTTGATTTTCCAATATTGTAGCAACAGATTTACAGTCACTCATCATCAAGATATTGTAAACAAACTTACAATCCATATTTTGTCAATGTGAATACTTGATGTTTACAATCGATCATGCTCAGTTCTCAATGTTTGATGCCTGATGACCAACCCTTCCTTCATTCTCAGATTGTGTCTCAAAGACAACATGTGGACACCCAGAATTTTTCATTTGGGGGGCTGACCCCAAGACTATATATAATATATGATTTAATTTAAAAAATATGTGATAAAAATCATTTTGTAAGTATAAGTGCAACCAAACACTGTTTGCAACTGCATTTACATACATACAAATATAACTACATATTTTATAACTCACCCACCTTATTTAAACACAAGGGCTAAATTTTTTTTTGAGTTTTATCTAAGATATTCTAAATCTTTTAAATTTATTTTTAAAAATTCTAATATGCTAGACAGCCAATTTCAGTGGTTGTTTTTGGCTGAAGGGCAAATCATGTAAATTGCTTGATATCACTGTGTCTACAAAATCTGTGTTTTTTAAATTTAAATATGGGAGGGGGGTGTAGCTAAGTAGCCCTCCCCCCCACCTCTTCCGTTGGGTGCACCTCTGGACAACATTATCTCACTTGCAAAACTGTTTATTGTGTGGAAGTGCATACCTCTCAGGGAACAGAGTCTGTCTCAGTTATGAGGACCAATCATGGTGAGAGATAATGAAAGTTTATAGGTCATCATAAGATATGTATGTTATTTTTGTCAATTTTAATCACAATTGGCAGATGTGGACCAATTTCACTAAAAATCCCAAACATAAGATTTCATGAACATTCATCTGGTGGGAGTCACTATGCTCCATGCAGACAGACATGATGAAGCTAATAGTCACTTGTTGCAACTGCTTTGCACACAGGCCTAAAAATTATTCTTAAGCAATGGACTGGAAATATGCCTTAATTATGTCATGCAGTTATTTCCTTTTTAAAGGGACATTAAGTGTGACAAAACCCCAGTAAGTACTGAAACATAAGTCAAACCACAGTTCTCCGATTCCAGTCTGTGGCCACTGTAAATTTAACAAAATTCTGTGGAAAACTCACTGAGGAAGTTTAAGAATGCAAGTTTAAATCTTGTCTCAAATTTATAGTCAGTGTATTCAAAAACAAGGCAGGAGCAATAACCACATGGTCATCATGATGAACTGAATGAGCTGCAGTTTATGGACATCTTTCCCAGCAGCCTCTACCAGTTCCTCAATGGCCAGCAACATCACTTCCTATAAAGTTACTTTCTCATCTTTCTTAGTTTACAGAAACACTGAACATGCAGGTGGGAAAATTAAAAGAATTCAACAGTTAAATTCAAACATAAATACAATCAAATCCCCCAAATTTTTAGCCAAATATGTATGTCTTGAATACATACAACAGACCATGCACACATCAGCTTTCTGCTTGCAAAACAAAGACAAAAGTTAATTATACATATACACAACGTTTCGTGACTATTTCAATCACTCTGTCACAAACTTAGTACTGAAGTTACCTCCCAGTCAGAAATGTCACAAGACTCTCAGCCACTACATGTCTATGGGTGTGTGAAGTTCAAGAATTATTTACACATAATCAATCTGTTTTCATGAACAAGTTCGAGCATTGCACAGTTCATTGCACAATAAATACTGAAAGTGGTCACTTACAGGTTGTATTAATGTTCTGGTTAATTTTCCTGTTGAATGTGTAGTGAAAGAAATAATGTATGATTGCAAAATAGCACTAACAGACAAAGTAATTCATAAAATTTAAGATGTTTCAAGATACATAAGTAATTCTGTAGTTCTTGGAAAGTTTACACATTCAAGTGAGAAATCCTTATATACTGTGGTCAGGTAAACGTTTACAGTGAATTGAACTGTGAAGTTTAAGGACCTATTCTTAAAAGCAATTTATTTGTGTGTAAATTATTCTTGAAATTTAAATACCCACTGTTCTGTAACCACTACCAATTAGACCCATGTTTACATCACTCTTCTGACTGAGTGACCTCAGTAATCAAGTTGTGACATAAGTCATGAAACATTATGTATATTACCAGAAACATATAAGACCTATTACATAAAACATCAATTTTAGTGACAGATTATTACATTCTCAAAGGGTAGCAGTGGTTGCTCTGCTTTGAAAATAGTGAGTGACCTTAGTAATCAAGTTGTGACATAAGTCATGAAACATTATGTATATTACCAGAAACATATAAGACCTACTACATAAAACATCAATTTTAGTGACAGAATATTACATTCTCAAAGCAGAGCAGTGGTTGCTCTGCTTTGAAAATAGTGAGTGACCTTAGTAATCAAGTTGTGACATAAGTCATGAAACATTATGTATATTACCAGAAACATATAAGACCTATTACATAAAACATCAATTTTAGTGACAGATTATTACATTCTCAAAGGGGAGCAGTGGTTGCTCTGCTTTGAAAATATATATGTGATATATGATGTAATGAAGACAACAAACTCAGTAGGTGCTCAGTTACCACTCAAAACACCACTACTTTCTGCAGTCTTGTTTAAGTGTAAATGGAATGACTGCATATAGTGAAAGTCATATTCACACAACCAAAACTATGGAATAAATTTCTATAAAATGTGACAATAAGTGTCTGCACTAACTTTGTCTTACCAGTTAAAGTTTTGAATATTCTGGCCCCAAGAATTATAAATTATTCATATTTATAACTTGAAATTTAATTAGTACTAAGTTAAAAACAATTCTTTTTTTTTATTTTCTAAAAAACTTCTTATTATATAAAAATAAATAAGTGACACAAAGCATATCAATAATTGAGGCCCAGAATTTTCAGTTTAAAGATTTATAAGTATGGTTAATATTTAACAAAATTCAAGGAAAACATTTCTCATAGGACTAAACAAAGGTCACATAAATTACATCACATTGACAATTACAGCTATGTGCCCATAGTGACACTGAAGTTTTCTGAGAAGGTTCTGGTTTTTATAGGACTTTAAAAAATCCTAAAATAAATGATGGTGGGTAATTTACAAACCTGTGTCTTCTTTATTCTAATAAACCTGCAAAAAAACCAGTTAGATTGTGGGTATCTTTTCATACTGCGACTGTATCTCTGCTGGAATGTTCAAAATACACTTCTCCAGAAATAATGAGCATATTAGTACTCTGACTGTTCACAGTAAAGACTGTACCATTTGTTTGCAGATGGCTCTCTTGATAGTTGTTCAGATATTTATCACAGATGGTGACTGAGTTTGTGAAGTAATCTGGCAGAAGCTCCTGAGGGTAATCGGGCAGGCTTCGGGCGTCTTTGGAAGCTGCTATGATCTTCTCCTTCATTTCTTCACTTCCCTTTACTTGCTCCACTGAAAGAGAGCACAGCCTGTTTGTGTGTGTGTTTTGAAGCTAATATATCTGTACATAAAACAGGTCACAGACATAGGATGTAGCAGCAAACAAAATGAACCATGAAAAAGGAGAAGGATGAACAAACTGATGTCACTTTATTACTGTGGCACTTCAAGATCACCACCAGTAACTGGGTTGTGCACTTCACCTCATAACACCGTAAACATAATTCCAACAAAATAAAAGACTATGTCACTAAGCACCAACATAATCCATCATTGTTATGCATTATGCAAAACAAAAGTCTCATTTAAAAGGAATATGCCATTGTGAATGCTGTCTTGTGTTGTATTTTGTTCAACCCTAACTTGATTTACTGTATGACTTTAATTTTAGAATGATACAAAATGCTCATAAAATGATGCTTTGTGCTCTGGAAACAAGTAGACATACCATCTGTCTTACTATAAATTTTTTTCCCACCCCAAAATACACATCTAAAATAACTTATTACTTAAAGAGTCATATTCAGATAAAATAACCATGCAGTAGCTGCATTTAAGAAATATGGAGATATTATTTTATCTGGCAACTGTTGCTTGTCACTCACTGTCAGTTTGCTTACAAGACAGATTTTTAACATGCAATAAACAACATGTTTCTTAGATGTGATGTGTGTCTGTGAGCCGAACAAAAACTTGTCCAGCACCTTCTTTAGATATTGTGAGTAAAAACCTAATATTAACTGCAGTACATTAAGCTAAAATGCATGAACGCTGACTCACAGCAAATTGGAATAGTGAAAAATGCTGTGCTGCCTGCTGCCATTAAAATGGTCTGAGTGAAGAAGTGATGTGAGTTGTCAAATAAAATAATGTCCCTGTCTCTACAATGTGACTGAGTAGTATAACCCCCAACATTCATGCGATTGAATTTAATCATATATCACAGAGAATCAGAGTGTGCATGTGTTATGATAAATGAAGGAGGCTATGATGGCTATTTCATTATACTCTCTTGCTAATTCTCCTGGAAGTACCAAAGATAACCATAAAACCTGAGTCAGGAGCCACTTTCAGACCAGTATCATTTCAGTTGTGTAACCAAATCTATTTAGGATCACATGTTTAAAACAAATACATTACAGGCTGACTGTCATATAATGCAAAACTAAGAGGAATGGTCTGAAATTGACAGACTCAACAACCTACTGTCACTTACTAATGATGTCTAATTAGCACAGTTCATAGGCTTGACAACAAGTAATGTCTGCCAGTAGGTATAAGTTTAACTCACTACAGCAGTGAGCAGAGATGGTACTGGGAAAGCCACTATACACTACATGTAACTGAGCTAATGTATGTCATCCTGTTGTACCTTGATATTAGAAGATGTACAGGAAATCTAAGCTATTTTCTAAGAAATAGGGTAAGCCTTATAATCATAGAAGCATGGTATTAATTCCACGTCTTTTCTTATACTTAAGTTTTTCTGTATTGATCTTGCAATCAGAAAAAAATCTGTCATTTGGTGTTGAATTTGGAGGATTTTACTGAAATATATCATCATATTCCAGTTTTGGTTAGAACTGGACAAAAATAGTAGATATTTTACAATAGGATCACACATATTTCCACGCATCCAAAGTGTAAAAACAAATTGGCAAATATTCTAGAGAAAACTAAATTGCATATTTTATGTCCAAAGCATTTTTTCATAAGTAGTAGAGCTTTTGAGACAATTAAACAAAAAATGGGTGAACATGTCAGAAATGTACACTATGCACACACTTCTTAAGTTGTTATTTATCCCCAAGAAGAGTCTGGCATCACATTATTTTTAAATGAAATTAAAGTGCTGGCAACTGTCAGAAAACATTACACAACTTAATAACATAGAAAGTTACTGATAAACCAATTCATGAAAGAGATTTCATAGACGGTTAGCATACTCACATATGAAGTCAGCTGGGTTGTACTGAGGCATCACAGTGAGGCCAATATTGCTGAAGAAGTCCACTACTTTATGGACATGCCCAAAATAGGCAGTCTGTACAGATAAAGAAAATGCAATACAAAAACATGAGATCTTAGTAATTTAATGTTCAGTTCAGAATCAGCAGTTTACCTCCATTTTACACTTTTCAATTACATGTTTGGGTTTTTATGGTATTCTGAAAATCCTGAAGCTTTCATCTGAATAAAACAATGTTCAAAGTGTGAAATTCTTTGGTTACTTAGAAGAAATGGATTTAAATTAATTAATCTCATCCTACAGGCAGTGTGTTTGATATTATATTAGTAAAACATGAAAACAGGAGTCTTTGCATGGTGCTTGTGTGGAATGATGATTAGTTTGGAGGAATGTTTAAAAAACAATGGCATTATTTACATTGTAGCAGTACAACTAGTTTCATTTTACATGTGCTACTACAGCAAATGAATATAAAATATTTGATGGAAACTGCATTTACTAACTACCTCACTAGCTCCATAGACCACAGTCTTTCTTCAGAAGCTCACACTTATTCTGCTATTCAAAAAATTCTCCACTATCTATGGAACATACGGTTTCATTATCATATTCGTAAGGACCCTGTCTTGAGTCAAATGACTCTCTCTCACATATTACAATCCTGTATCTTTAAAAATCTGTTTTAATATTAGTCTCTTGTTTGTATTTATATCTTCACAGTGATGGGAGCTCTATTTGTATATTTTAAAAGCAAATCAACCCTACATACCTGCCCATTACACAAGAGGAGAAGTTTGTCAAACATGTGAAATATCTGAGAAGAAGGTTGATGAACTGTGACAACAACTGTCTTGCCTTCTTTCTCCGCATACCTCTTGAGGCTTGACATGAGGCTATATGCAGAATGGGAATCCAAACCTGAAGTGGGCTCCTGTTGGCAAGGAAAATAGCAATTATGGTTTTCCTTAATTGTATCAGCAAGTAACAGTAGTATACTACCCTATAGCGGAATGCCTGGTTTCCTTTTGCCGTCCTCCTCCCCGGTGTGTCTGATGCCATAAAGCCTGCTTTTGATCATCACTAGAAAGCCCATGCATTGCATACCTTATGCTATCTTAATCCATATCTATAGAACAGTGGATGATGATTTTACACCATTTGCTTGACCATTAAGAAACTTACCACTTTTAGTACATGGTGTATTTACATACTTTACATAATTCTCATAATAAACAGTATTATTTCCCTAAAGCATATTATTCCTCACCCTAAACTACCAGAAAAAAAAAACCAAGGGTTTATATCTTACATGGCACTAATGCACATGAAATTGAAATTACATTAATATTTAGGACAAAACTTAAAAACATTGATTGATTACACTATTAAGTCTGTCCAGAACTTTAACTGATACAGCTTAACAATACCATAACCAGTTGCATAAGTGAAGTTACAAATAGCTGATGCTTATACATTACATCAAACCCAAATTCTGACAGTTAGAGGGCAGTGAGTAGCTTCAGAGTGTTTATGTTTGGTTCATTTTGGGACCATGGAATGAAGTTCCATGGATGGTGGCAGTAAGTATGATGCTCATGGCTTTCTACTCTCTGTTTGCTGTCTTATTTCACTCCATTACCCTTCAGCCTAAGTGTTAGCAAGTACAAAATACTGTTGTTACTTCCTCCCTCCAAGACCTAAGTTTTTGCTTCAGCACCGTGTTCTCAAACACCCTAGCCTTTTTTCTTCCCATAATGTAATGGACCAAGTTTCACACACGTATAAAACATCAGGCAAATTATGGCTCTGTATGTTTGAATCTTTATGTTTTTAATTAGCAGATGGAAAGACAAAATATTCTGTACCAAACGGTAGCAAGCACTCATTGTATGCAACCTGTTTTCAGTTTCTTCAAGCATGCAATTTAAAAAAAAAAAAAAAACACTCAAGACTTTTTCCAAGATGTTTGTCCTGTACAGTATAAATTTTTTATGATGCTGTATCAACAGTACATATATGAATATATTGTGTCATATGAATACTGTATGTTGACCTCTCTCACTCTCTCATTTTCTGTCTCTTTCACAGTAGTTTAAACTGTGCTAGTCTGTTTTGTAATTTTTATGATGTGTTGCACATCCGACTGTCATTCTGACTACCTTTTAGATCAATGGAATTCAAATGCAATGTATGTATGCATGTATGTATATATGTCGCCAGTAAAGGTTATTCCATGGATATCACTACCAGCACTTGTGTGAACAGAATGTCCAGACACCTGAGAAAGAATACAGGGAAATATGCTTGATGGGCTAGAGGAAGATATGGAGTGAGTGCATCTATGGGACGCCTTTCTCTGGCCTCAGTATGGCAACTGTTAATGAAATTCAAATTCCACGGCAGGAATGTTTGGCCACTGTACTGGAAAGTTGTTCCCTTTTATTTTATAAATGCATCTGCTGTCAATGTCTGGCTGCCACCACACAGTTACTGGTAGGAGTTGAAGGAAAAGTACATAGTTGGTCAAATATTCTGTCCGTGTTCTTTTATGACTCCCATTCCATCCACACTACTACACCATCCTACTGAACCCTACTTATTTTAAATTACATTAAATAACTCATTTTCAGATGGGTAACATTTGACATTAAATATTTCATGCTGGGTGTAAAATAACAGCCACAACACCTCAACAACTAACTGCTGCAGCTTGCTGCCTTGTCACATGTTTGTGCAAGACAAAACAGTTGATGGACCACAGCCGTCAACAAAATGATAAGAGTTATTTACCTTTGTTTCTACATTAACATCTTTGCCAGCATTTCTTATTCTCTGTCACATGCTTGCATGATGGTTGTGGCAAACCTAGGGTCATAGTATCTGATAAGAGAAAGAAGCTGGAAGTGTCACTCTTTTGTAATAACTGTCTCACCCTCATTCCCACACAGTAAAATGAAAGAAACTTATTTACAGTGTTGTATAAGATATACTTATCTCTCAGTAGTTACATTCAGTATAGAAAGTAACAAAAAAATCCTTCAAAAGTCATGAACTATGTACAATAATGGTACCAAAAAATGCACACAAGTATATTGAAATTAGTTTATACGCACAATGAACCCCTACATGCTTCGGCCAACCATGTGGCCATCTGCAGGAATATAAAATACAAAGTGAAACACCTTATATACTATATACTTTGAAAGTATCTAACCTTTGTATTTTATATCCCTGAAGGTGGTCACATAATTGGCTGAAACATGTAGGAGTTCATTCTGAACATAAATTAATTTCAATGTATGGTACTTCTGAACACTTGTTGTTAATATTATTGTATATATTCGAACAATGCATGGATCCTGATTCGCACAAAGTCAGGAACTATTTACTCAGAGACACAACGTCATATCCCAGAAGACCCGAGTCTTCAACAACACTGCTGTGAGAATGTCACAGCTGGTAACAACTTACTTCATTGCTGGCAGCAAGTTACACAGTATACTTAGCACAAACGGACATTGGGCACTAGGTCTATCTTCCTAGAGGTACTTGTTATCATATGTGTTGGTGCAAACACAGTGCCTCTATGTCCTACAGTTAGATAAACAGGATCTCACTATTGGGAAAAACTTAATTTATACTGGAAATAAATGCTTTAAAAGAGACCTCTGAAACTGAGTAGATAGTGTCTATGCACATCTACCATCTACCCACATTTCCAGCTCTGTACACATATTCCACAGAATGAAACCTTAAGCTGCATACTTACATCCAGCAGCATGAGTGATGGGTTTGTGAGGAGTTCGCATGCAATGTTTGCCCGCTTCTTTTCACCACCAGAAAGACCACGTTTAATGTAGTCACCAATAACTGCAAGCACATACCAGTCAATTTACAATGATTCAAGGCCCCAGTAGTACAAATTATTATGCAATGTAAACCAATGAAATGCACTTTTTCTAAATTAATATTTAAATTTTTAATTTTTATGTCTTCTACATGTTTTGAACCTGAGGGTTCATCTCCAGGAAGATGGTTGTATATGCAGTTATGGTATGGTATGTTTACGTGCATTGATATAAGCAGCCTAGTAAGTAGAAAAGTACCTACTAGACTGCTTATACCGATGAATTTCGTTGGTTTACATTGTATAATTATATTGCAATGGACAGTGCAAAAAACATAAAATTAGTACAAATTAGTATGTAGACTGGTCTCGGAAAAGAGATAAAACACCTAAATGTCTTCTTTGTGAGAAATTAACCAACGCCCTGGTAGTAAAATCCAAAAGTTCCAATACCTCTAATGCCAAGGCCTGCCACTGAATATGACTCCAAGCCGGTTAAGTCCACCTGACATCCTTACAATCTGCTTCCCCAAGGTCCATCTTACCCACTAGCTGATTCGCTGGCAGCAGCAATTCAATGTCCAGCACATCTAGTCACAAAGATTATCACTGGACATAACCTTCAGCCAGTTACATGCAACTTCCATCTCCTTTATGGTCGTACAATGACTTCTTTACAGGGCTGTCACTACACAAATACTATATGCAATCCTAGTATCTCCCATTTTAACCATATGTGAAGCCTAACCTAGCCTTCTATATTTTACTCTCCTGAACACGCTAGATAACTAAATCATTATGTTCCTTGTTAAGTGATCACTACTTATGCCAACTTTATACTTCTTAAGTACAACATTTCGAAATAAAATTGTCTCAGGCTATGCTATGTGGTTACACAGCACTCAAACCAACATCTCAAAAACCATCTCCAAGCTCATCATGGATGCAGATGGCTCTTCAAACCACCTGATATGGCTGATTGCCTAAGGGAGTGTTACTGAATTCAGGTAAAGGTCACCCGATATTATGCCTATACAGGCAGATTGGGGGGAGGGGGGGTGCGCGGATGTATAGCTCCAATCCATTCGAAACCCAACACTAGAAGGAGGTGGGTGGCCAGTACCACGCTCCGGCCACTTTACCCCCTGGAAAAACCCGGTACCCACTCTAAAGGAGGCTGGGTGGGCCTCGCGGCCGGTCTGGACGGTACGAAAAATCTCGCCTGCACAGTAATTCGATCCCCTGACCATACAGCCCGCAGCGAGTAGCTATAACGACTGAGCTAACCAGGCAGTGATTTGTTGCATTCAGTCGCTGTGAAATCTTCATATTATATACAAATATTATCCCAAGCCTTCAATTGATATTCTGCATTACCATATGCTGCAAGCACTACACATAAATTTTTCCGAAATATCAAGCAATGGAGGTATATATGGATATTGTTGTATATGAATTGTATTGTACATAGTTTATACTATCTGAACAACGTATTATACGGTGTAACACCCTGGCTACCACAAGGGTTAACTAAAAAATTTTCCCCCTGAATGGTCTCTGAAGATAGAAATATGCAAGAACTTTGTTAAATGCCGTGAACATCATGCCATAATGGAGTTTGTTTATTTTCGGTTTCCTGAGAGTTCTGTTTTCAGACACTTATAATTACATTCCCTACTAACATCAAGAGATCACATTTTATTGTGACACAAAATTAGGCAGTGCAACAGAATCACTTTTTGTTTATTAACTCTATGGAGCAAATTTGATGTGATTTTGACCGTGCATCGTCGTTAATATGTGGAAATAAAATGCCAACTAGATGCAACAGAAGTTTTTATTGCAGATCTTATTGCT
>Ga0209737_10002885_pt1 | contig 12009 bp, 11 predicted proteins | sample TergutCu122P3_FD_187284 | JGI IMG/M metagenome (GOLD analysis project Ga0209737, IMG submission 187284) | Cubitermes ugandensis P3 segment gut microbial communities from Kakamega Forest, Kenya - Cu122 P3 (SPAdes) (version 2) | ecosystem: Host-associated > Arthropoda: Insects > Digestive system... | reverse complement strand
GCCCATGAGTCGTTACTGCATTCGTTGAGTTATGCATATGATCATAGGCGTGCTCGTAAAAGCGACATGCGACGTTTATGGATTGCGCGTATAAATGCGGCAAGCGTTGCCAATGGAATGCGTTACGGTGAATTTATGGACATGCTAAATAAAGCTGATATTGACATAAATAGAAAAATGCTCGCCGATATGGCCGTGAGGCAACCGGAGGCTTTTGCGGAATTAATTAAGCAAGGACGCCAAGCTCAGTCTTAGCGAAGCCATTTGTAAAGAAGTGGCTACCAAATAGAAGAAAGCAATCAGGAAGAGGATAAGAAGATGAAGATGGTGGTGAAGCGCACCCATTGTCCGGCGGATAAAAAGCTCGTTATGCCGAAGCTCATTAAAGGCGGGGAGTCAACGAAGCTGACATGTCCTATTTGTGGCAGGGTTCTTTACGTGAAAAAAGATTGGGGTTGGCTTTTTCCCAAGAATGCTGTTGATGTTGCTGTTTCAAGTAAGTAGCAAAGAATCACGGGGTTTTCTAGTGCCTTAGCTGTATTGTTCTTGTTTGTTTTCCACATAACTAGGGTCAAGGCTTTCTTATTCTGTGTCCATGACCGAGTGTTTCATACGGATCGCTAAGAAGTGTGTTCTCGTGCGCGCTTGGTGTGTCTTTAGTTGTACAAATATCCCTCTAATGCTTTACGCAGGGACAGCTTGGTTAGCGCATTGTGTTTTCATTGCAATCAGGGTCGCCAAGACTCACATGCACGTTTCAGCGTTCAGTTTTTAAGCATTGGTTAAAGTCTACGCAAACGCAAATACTTGGCAACACGTATAGCACGTGTTATAATGCAGTATCGTGAAAACAAGTGAATTGGTTAGAATACTCAAAAAGAGTGGTAGTTATATTATTCGCCATGGCCATAAGCATGACACTTGGTTGAATCCAGCAAATGGCATGTCAGATAAAGTTGACAGGCATTGGGCTCAGGAAGTGGCGACAGGAACTGCGCAAAAGATTTTAAAGAACCTTGGTTTAAAACAGTGATGAGGAGCAAACAATGAAATACGTATATACAGCTGTATTTACTCCTGAGCCAAGCAAGGAGACGGAAGGAAAAACGCTTTATTGTGTTGAATTTCCTGATTTAGGGTGTCATACATGTGGGCAAGACTTGAGTAATGCTCTAGACATGGCGAAAGATGTCTTATGCTTGCACTTGTATGAATTGGAGCAGGAAGGCAAACCTATACCAGCGGCGACACTGCCGCAGAATATCAAGGTTAGAAAAGGAGAGTTTTTGACTGCTGTTGATGTAGATACTGAGTTCTATGTGAAGTTTTACGAAAAGAAAGCCGTAAAGAAGACATTGACTATACCGTCTTGGCTCAACCAGCGAGCCGAAACTGCTAATATTAATTTTTCTAAGGTACTGCAAAAGGCGCTAAAGGAAGAATTGCAATTAGCGGTTGTTGAATGAACAAGTGTTGTCTGAATTCTTAACTCCGCTGAAACTGTAGTGTACAAAACGCCCAGAGGGATCAAAGCTACTTGATGTCTTATCGGTTCTGATGTGCTCTCAGTCGTTGGTAGAAGAGTACATGGCGCCATTAACTACACAAACCGCAAAGTCCATTTTCAAAAGCGTCCCCGGAGAGATTCGAACTCTCGACATGCTGCTTAGAAGGCAGCCGCTCTGTCCATCTGAGCTACAGGGACATGTCTTATTCTGTGCCTATTTTGTTGTTTTTATCGCTGTCTTTAACTTTACGTAATGTAATTTTGCTAGTCTTTTGCTAATTAGTTTATTAGTGTGCCGATATTATACTGGTCCAAACTCATCATCAAAAACTTTAGCCGCTTCTTCTTGCATCTCTGACAATACATGAGAGTATATATCAAGAGTTGTTTCAATTCTAGTGTGATTCAACATTTCTTGTACGACCTTAATACTTACTCCTTGTTGATTGTTTCAGTACAGTATAAATTGTGTATTCTAATGTCCCTCGCATAAGCTAAATGCTGTGGTTGTTCAAGGTCAGTTAGCATTTTCATTTGTCTAACAGCTTTTTCTCTCCTGACTTTGCATTTAATTTACTTAAGACTGATTTCCCTGTATTTTTCTCAAGCTGTTCTCTTGCAGTCTTCGCAATTGTCGCTCCTTTTTGAGCAACAGTAGCACTTCCCTTATAAGTATGAGGTTGTTCTGCTATTGATATTTCTGTAGTGGCAACTTCGGCAAGCATGTTCAACACTAACTCAGTATTAGTCATGTGGTCACGCAGGTTTTCTTTTTTAAGACCTTTGTGGTTTTTGTATTCGCGAGTAGTCATTCCACTCCATGTCTTACTTATCAAATCAGTAAGCGAAGCGTACTCGTTGCCTTTTACTCCGCTCTTATCCCACTCATCGGTTAATCCTTTACGGATTTCAATGGTTTTAATACGTTGGTTAATCCACGCTTCGCTATATCCTAAACGGCGGTAGTTTTGTATCGCACGATTAATTGAAAGCTCAGGGTCAACTGTTTCATTAATGCGTTCACTGCCAACTTTGGCAAGCCACATCTTAAAAGGTTCAGCTTTTTTGCTTGGAATAGATTGAATGATACGTAAAATTTGTTCAGTATCAGCGACATCTGTAAGATATTTCTTACCATCGGCAGCTTCCATTTTCAGTTGGTTAGTAGCACTAACCAACTCACTGCCTTCATCCTTAAGCTTGTTTTTCAGCCACTTCCAGTAGTTTCTAACCTTTGTGTAATCTGGCTGGTCTGTAAGTATGCCTATAATATCTAAGATAGAAAACCACCATTTCTCTAACTTCTCATCCCATGCGGTGCGAACTTGTCGCTCTTCAAATAGTTTGATTTTATTGTCTATATTCATAAATCAGTCAGCGTGCTTCTCATTGGTGTGACTTTTCTTCATGGTTTCAGCTAGCTTAACTAGCATATCAATGTTACCCTTGGCCAATCCGTCACCAACCCCACCGCTCATAGCTATCTGTACGTCATTGAGAATTGGCGGGAGATCATTTTTTATTGTCTTTTCATCTCTATTCTATCCTAAATATGTGTTGACAAGCAAAAAAGGGTGTATCGCTATCTTAAATATGAGAAGTTGGAAGGCGCGAAGAATTATGTATTAAGACTTTGCTTATTTGACTATGCTGTATATTTTATATAGCATTACTTAGTTTTGTTACTTAAGGAGGTGCCATGAAAAACATTATTTCTTTTCTAGTAGCGATTATTGGTGTTGTTGTCATTGTCTTTGGCGTGTTGTTTATTGTTCAAGCATCTAAGTCAAAGTCTGCCGTTCTTGAGGAGCTCCAAGTATCAGGCATTACCGCGTCTACTCTTGACGACGCTTACGAGGGTGCAAAGGCTACTCTTGGGAAGGCTATTGTTTCTCAAAGCGAGGAGGCAGCTCAGTCTGCTGGTTGGCAAAAAGTATCTCTTGGTTTAGCGAAATCCAGTCTTGATACTGCTCGCTTTGTGCAGATGTGTGGCTTTATGGCGATTATTATTGGCGTGGGATTCGTGCTGACAGCCGGTGGGCTGGTGATGACGAAAAAGAACTAGCCTCTCAAAAAAGTTAGAAGCGAAGCGATCCCGGCAATCGGCAGATAGCAGACAACATATAGTTTTTGTAGTTGAAGTCAAGGACTTACTTTAGTGGTATGGTCAGAGGCTACTACCTACGGGGCAATTGTTGAACAATGTATGTTGCAGACCGGCTCTGGTAGCATCGAGCATTTGACAAATACTTTTAGTTTTTGTATAACTTTGCTAGTATTCTTAAAAACGAGGATCAGGAACAAGTAGCCTGCCGATGGATACATCAAAGAGAGTTAGCGGGTGGTGTGAGCTAATGTTGTTGAGGTAGGCGAATACATCCTGGGAGTTGCGCTTTGAACGATGAAGTCTTTTGATTTCATTCAGTAGGATGCGACGGGTGAGCCCGTGATAGCATGGTGGGTAAGTTGTTTACCCGATGAGCGTTTAGCCGTGAGGCTAAGCGAAACTGAGGTGGTAACGCGATTGAAACTAATCGCCCTCGGAGTTTTTCCGGGGGCGTTTTTTTATAAAAATTTTTAAGGAGGCAAAAACAGGTGGTATTCAAAATTCTTTTGTTGTTGGTCTTTTTTGCGGTGACAATTTTTGTCGGTTTGTATTTTCGCAAGCGAGCGGCTAGTGTCAATGATTTTGTTTTGGGAGGGCGATCAGTTGGTCCGTGGCTTTCCGCGTTTTCTTACGGCGCAACATACTTCTCCGCTGTCGTTTTTGTTGGATTTGCCGGACAATTTGGATGGCGCTTCGGGACTGCGGCTGTTTGGATTGGCTTAGGTAACGCTTTCATTGGGGCACTTTCAGCGTGGTTTGTACTTGGCAGGCGAACAAGGCTAATGACAAACCACTTAAAGAGCGCAACAATGCCTGAGTTTTTTGGGAAGCGATATCGCTCGACAGCGATAAAACTCTGCGCCGCAGTAATAATATTTGTGTTTCTTATTCCATACACTGCTTCTTTGTACAATGGGTTATCACGATTGTTTTCAATGGCTTTTGAAGTAGATTTTGCCATTTGTATTATTGTCATGGCCGCATTAACGGCAATTTTTGTGGTTGCTGGTGGATACATCGCGACCGCAGTGAATGATTTTATTCAAGGTACCGTTATGCTAGTTGGAATTGTAGCCATTATCGCCGCAGTTTTAATTTCGAACGGAGGCTTTACAGCGGCAATGACGGCCCTGGCACAAGTGGAAGGGCCAGGTTTTGCTCCAGGGATATATACTTCCTTTTTTGGTCCGGAGATAGCGAATCTAATCGGTGTTATTATTCTAACTTCACTTGGCGCTTGGGGGCTCCCGCAGATGGTGGCAAGATTCTACTCAATTAAAAGCGAGAAGATGATTCCCAAGGGGGCGTTAGTCTCTACTGTTTTTGCTTTAGTAATTGCTGGTGGATGCTATTTTCTTGGAAGTTTTGGACGTTTATATGCTGGGGACATAGCTCTCAAACCAGATGGGACACCAATTTATGATTCAATTGTTCCTACAATGCTTTCGCAGTTTTCTGATGTGATGATTGGCGTAGTGATTCTAATGGTATTTGCGGCTTCAATATCTACACTTTCGTCATTGGTAATGTCTTCCGCCTCGACTCTAACGCTTGATTTTCTAAAAGGACATGTGATCAAGAAGATGACAGACGGGTTACAATTGCTAATTATTCGAGTATTAATTGTAGTTTTTGTTGTGGTTTCTTCAGTAATTGCCATTGTACAGTACAAAAATGGGTTCTCTTTTATTGCTAATCTGATGGGGGTTTCTTGGGGTGCTATTGCTGGTTCATTTTTAGCTCCATTTTTGTATGGTTTGTATTGGAAACGGGTAACCAAGGCATCAGTATTGGCTTGTTTTATATTTTGTATCGTTTTGATGACCTGGAATGTTCTGATAAGTTTGAATGTTCTTCCGGCTACTTCGCTACCAAGCCTTATTCGTCATCCAATAAACGCTGGGGCATTTGCCATGATAGCAGGGCTTGTAATTGTTCCGGTTGTGAGTTGGTTAACTCGTCGACCTGAAAAGCAGTATGTGGAATCTTGTTTTTCCTGTTACGAAGAGATGGTTACTGTAAAAGTCAGCCGAGACTTAGGGACTAACTAGCAAGTAATGATAGGAATCAAGGAGAAGGGAAGAATGCTAATAACCGAAATGCTTGCTAAGAATGCCTGGCAATACCCTGATAAAATTTGCCTGACAGAGGTAAACGCCGAACTGGGGGAAAGAAGTGCGCCGGCATGGAAGGAATTCGCTCTGGTTGAGCCTGCGCGCAACACGGGGTATCGCAAGCAGTTGACTTGGAGCGCTTTTGATCGGAAGGCTAACCAGTTTGCCAACCTGTTGATTTCCAAAGGCTGTAAGAGTGGAGACAAAGTCGGCATTTTGCTTATGAACTGCATCGAGTGGCTACCAATATACTTTGGCGTGTTGAGGGCGGGAGCAATAGTTGTTCCCATCAATTTTAGATACTCTTCAGAAGAGATACGATATGCCTTAGATTTAGCGGATGTTTCCATGCTTGTTTTCGGAGTGGAGTTTATTGATCGGCTGGTCTCTATCAAAGAAGAGATTGTCGTCGTCAGGGAGTTTTTCTATGTCGGTGAGAAATGTCCTGAATTTGCCGGTGACTACGAGAAGCTAACAGCTGATTGTTCCGTGGTGGATCCCGGTATTGCACTTCGTGAGGATGGCGATGCCGCCATTTATTTTTCTTCCGGTACAACAGGGTTCCCCAAGGCCATTTTGCATTCGCACCTAAGCCTTGTAACTGCCTGTTTGGTTGAGCAAAATCATCATGGACAGACACAGGATGATATCTTCTTGTGCATTCCGCCGTTATACCACACAGGGGCCAAGATGCACTGGTTTGGCAGTTTATTGGTTGGTGGAAGTGCCATCCTATTGCGTGGCGTTCGTCCAAAATGGATTATTGAGACAGCGGCAAAAGAGAAAGCGACAATTGTCTGGCTGTTGGTACCCTGGGCACAGGATATTCTTGACGCGATTGAAAGGGAAGAGATTCGCCTTGATGACTACGACCTAAGTGCCTGGAGGTTGATGCATATCGGTGCACAGCCGGTTCCTCCGAGTTTGATACGCAGATGGAAAAAGTATTTCCCAAATCATGAGTATGATACTAATTATGGTCTTTCTGAGTCGATTGGACCTGGCGCGGTACACCTTGGAGTTGAGAACATCCATAAGGTTGGGGCTATTGGAAAAGCAGGTTTTGGCTGGAAAACAATGATTGTTGATGATTCTGGACAGCCTGTTAGGAAAGGGGAAGTAGGAGAGCTTCTTGTAGCCGGAAATGGTGTCATGAAGTGCTATTACAAAGACCCTGAGGCTACAGCTTCGGCCATAAAGGATGGGTGGTTGTATACCGGAGATATGGCTTGTGAAGATGAGGATGGATTTATTTTTTTGGTTGACAGAAAAAAGGACGTAGTTATTACTGGCGGTGAGAACATATATCCAGTGCAAATAGAGAGCTTTCTTAGGGGCCATGACAAGATAAAAGATGTCGCCGTGATAGGCTTGGCCGACTATAGGCTTGGTGAGGTGGCTGTTGCAATAATTGAGGTTAAGGCTGGAATGGAGTGTACTGAAGAGGAGATAAACCAATTCTGTTTACAGTTGCCAAGATACAAACGCCCTTATCGTATAATCTTTGACAGTGTACCGCGTAACGCCACCGGAAAGATTGAGAAGCCCAAATTGCGTAACAAGTACTGTGGTGGCAGTATCGTGAGAAAGCAGATTGAGGTACCACTGGGGGAAGATCCACCTAAGAATTAACTTATAGCTTCGCTATCGGGAATAGCGCGATTGCTTTGTCAGCGTGCTTGCGGGAAAATAACTGCTGCCCGAGAGAAAGAGGAGAAGGAATGTGGAGAAGAGGTGAGAGTTCCCCAAGGAATAAAAATGAAGGCTATTGCGGCACAGATAATTGAGAGATTAAAAGAGAAAGGGTTGACTCTGGGGGTTGTTGAGTCAGCCACGGGTGGTCTGATTTCTCACACGATTACTTCTGTTCCCGGTGCATCCAGTGTTTATAAGGGTTCTGTCACGGCGTACGCCAATCAGATCAAAACTGATATTCTTGGAGTTAGCACGCGGTCACTTGCCGAATTTGGAGCGGTGAGCGCAACTGTTGCCGAAGAAATGGCTCTTGGTGGTTGTCGTGTATTGGACGTGGATATATGCCTTTCTGATACCGGAATTGCCGGGCCAGGAGGAGAAACAGTGGGAAAGCCTGTAGGGCTTTTCTTTTTTGGGCTGGGGCACAAGACAAAGGCATTCAGTAAAAAGCGCATATTCCATGGGACTCGTGACCAGAATAAGGTTGAAGCTACAAATTTTGCCCTTGAGTTGCTTGGGGAGTTCTTATCGCTTGAGCAGAACTTGAAACGTATTGATAGCCCCAAGCGTTTTCGAGTGGTAACGTCTTTTCTGGAGCAGGATGGTCGAATACTATTGCTAAAGCGTTCTGCTCACGTTGGAACATATAAGGGAAGGTGGGCTGCGATTTCCGGCTTTGTTGAGTCATATCCGCAGACACAGAGTCTACTGGAGATACAAGAGGAAATAGGTCTTGAATCTGGGGATGTTGAGTTGAGCGGAAGCGTCGCCCCTTTTGTGATTGATGATGCCGCGAGCGGTTTGTGTTGGGTTATCCATGCTTTTTATTACAAGATAAAAAGTCATGCCAAAATAAGGATTGATCCCGAGCATTCAGAGTATGAATGGGTGGAGCCGAACGATATTAAAAACTATGATACAGTACCGGGATTGATTGAATCGTTTGAGCGCGTAACCAAGGGAGGGGAGGGTTGTGTGTACGGCGGCGCAACTGAACACCGCGCGTCGGAGAAGTTGTACACCTCATGGCGGTCAAACTGTACACCCCGCGGCGGAAAGTGTTCCAGGAGAGTGATGCTACTTAGCTGCCCAAGCAGCCCTTATATAAGCACCACTCTCCATGAAGATGCCTAAGCCATATTATGGAGCCATCATGCTTTGCCGGTCAAGGCCTTTCCGCTTGCGCATAGAATCAGTGCCGCCAATGACGATGGTATAGGAATCATGAACAATACGATCGCAGACAGCATCAGCCAAAGTGGGCTCGCCGATTTTCTGATGCCACCCACCTACCTCAAACTGAGAACAAAATATGGTGGAAGCCTTTTTACAGCGACTCTCTGCTATTTCAAGAAGGTCTCGTGCCTCTGTGTCTTTTAGTGGATACAATAGCCACTCATCCAGAATCAACAGTTTGACTTGCTTGTATTGCATGATGATTTTTCGGAAGGTGCCATCAGCCCGTGCAATAGCAAGCTCTGTCAAAAGCTCAGGAAGCCTGATATAACGAACAGAAAAGAAATTCCTTGCGGCACTTGTACCAAGAGCATTAGCTAAATAGGTTTTGCCGCTTCCGGTGGCACCCAAGATGATAACATTGCGACAGTCATTCACATACGTGCAAGTGCTTAATCGAGAAATAAGGTCCCTGTCTAGTTTACGGTCGCTGTGGTATTCGATATCTTCAAGGCTTGCCCCTGGATAGACGAAATCTGCTCGACGGATCAGAGACTTCAGACGATTATTTTTACGGCTCACCCATTCTGCATCTACCAACATCCCAAGACGGTCACCAAAGCTAAGCTCAGCAACGCTCTTGTCATCCAGTTGCTTTTGAAACAAGTTTGCCATGGCTCCTAGTTTCATTTCACGTAGTTTAGAAATTGTTTCGTTATGCAACATTACCGGCTTCCTCCCATGTAGTAGTCTGCTCCGCGCGTAAAACCAAAGGCATCTGGTGTGAAGTTGGCAGATGTCTCAGCTTTTGTTTTATCATGACCAGACTTGAGAATTGTTTGAATGATTCTATAATTTGGGCGAGTAGTATACTCAAGAGCTTTAGAGCATGAAGCTTCCAGTCTTTCTGCTCCATACTTATCGCTGAGTTTTAGCAGCGCCATACAGGCTCGGTAGCCTTGCTGTTCTACTTTACAGCCCATCAGAATGACTTCAATGACAACAGAGACGCTCTTTCCTATTTTTGCTGCCCATGAACGAAAGCGCTCTCCATTCCATTGAATATACTGCTGATGATTAGGAGGCATGTGGTGCTCTTGGGTGCTGTATTGCCCCTTTCGACCATGCAGTCTGACGTGAGAACAAACGCGGCTTCCCTCGAAGAAAACCTCGACAATGCTACGGGTCAAGCGGATATCCACTTTGCGTTTGATGTACTCAAATGGCACCGAGTAATACTGCTCATCCACGGCGATATGGTAGTTGAAAGCAACCGTCGCCAATCTCCATTCGGCTAGCTCAAACGGAGTCCTTGGTAGCGGTATAAGTGATTCGCTCTCCTCAGCAAACCAAGTGGCTCGGCTACCATCTTTCTTTTGAAACGGCTTGTCGTTAAAGGCGTCCAGTCTGCTTCGGATAGCAGTGTTTAACTCCTGTAGGGTGAAGAACTTGTGATTACGAATGGCAGCCAATATATAACTCGATACATTCCCGACAGCACTTTCAACAGATGGCTTATCCTTGGGCTTGCATACCCGTGTCGGCAAAATTACTGTTCCATAGTATTCCGCAAGTTCATGGTAGCTTTTGTTCAATACGACCTCGGTCTTGGTGTTTTTCAGTACACCAGTTTTCAAGTTATCCGGTACCAGCATACGTGCAACTCCACCAAAGAACGTGTAGGCATTTACGTGGGCAACAATCCATGATTCTTGATTGCGGTTTAGAAATGCTTCTGCATAGGCATAACCGCTAAAGGGGAGTACTGCTACAAACACATGTGCATCAATAATCTCACCTGTCTCATCATTCACAATAGCAGCGCCCCGCCCTGCCCAATCGACTTCCATGGTTTCACCAGGCTTCCGTTTGATGTGCATGGTAGCTTTGGTTTTTGACAGATATTCACGGTAGTAAGTCTTGAATTGGGTCAACTGGTAGGGGATTTCGCCAGACTGCCTGCATTCTTCGCAATACTCAAGCCAAAGTAGTTGCTGAGTCATATGGGGCTTGGCCATTTCTTTGTAGACACGCTCATAGTCCGGCATTGAATAGCTAGGAGTGCCTCCCCCTGCGGGGAATAGTTTTGATTCGAGCTCGCGGTCACTCATGGCTCCTGCCGATGGGTAATCCAAAGAAAGTGCCGATGCCCTCTGCAATGTGTTAACCACGGTGGTGCGCGATACACCAAGGCTGCTTGCAATCTTTGATTGACTCAGCCCGAGACTCCTTTGTCTCAATATTTCCCTGTAGTCGGTCATTAAGACCCCCTTATAAGTTTATTCGCCTTGGAAACCAAAGCGTAAACTCATCGTACTACAGAGAAACAATTGTTCAATCAAGCCGCTGCGGGGTGTACAGTTTGACCGCCGTGAGGTGTACAGTTTGACCGCCGTGAGGTGTACAGTTTGGCCGACGCTAGTGCACAGTTAGAGCCGCCGTATTCAGGTTGTTCTGGGTTACAAGCACTGTTTTTTGTATGAAGCTACTCCGCACAATATTTTGACCTCTTCTAAAACCCATCGTTTATTCTGGTCGTGTCCAATACCTCGCAGCTTGCTGTGGGGTGATTCATTTGACCTGCTTGCTGATTATTTGTCAGCTTTATGCTTTTTCCCAGACTTGCCAAGAAAATGTGAAATTATTGCTGATGCTGTAAAGCATGCTCCCGCTATCAAAATGGCAAAAGGAATTCTGTAAGAATAAAAGAACTCTATACGAGTTGCAATCGTAAAGAGCGTTATAAAAAAAACGAACGGAATCCACCGCTGGATGATATATCGTTTACTGAATATACTAATTTTCATTTCAAAAATAGCCTTGATTTTTGAAATGGTTTCATGATGGGCACGAGACCTTCTTGAAATAGCAGAGACGCTGTAAAAAGGCTTCCACCATATTTTAGTCTCAGTTTGAGGTAGGTGGGTGGCATCAGAAAATCAGCGAGCCCACTTTGGCTGATGCTGTCTGCGATTGTATTGTTCATGATTCCGGGTCCATAATATGGCTTAGGCATCTTCATGGAGAGTAGTGCCTAAGTAATTCCAGCAATTTCGAGATTATTGAATCTGCCTCTCTTCCTAACGAATCGATATCATTCTCAACTGGATCATATCCAATAAGCCCTGCTAACCCATCAATCAAAAGGTAAACCTCTTTTTTTGTTATGCTTAATACATCATGAGAAGTGCGTATGTTTTTCAGCGATTCAATTGCTTTTTTTATTTCTATTTCATCATGATCTAAGACAGTGTTTTTGTCAATAATTCTTAGACTATTATCATTCAAGGCAATTTGAATAACACTAATTTCGTGTCTTCGGAAGTTACCTAAAAATTGCTCAGGCACAATATCTGCTTCAATTAAAGCTAAATCTCGCTGTCAAATATCTGCCATAATCTGTTGTATAT
>Ga0209737_10002883_pt1 | contig 12017 bp, 3 predicted proteins | sample TergutCu122P3_FD_187284 | JGI IMG/M metagenome (GOLD analysis project Ga0209737, IMG submission 187284) | Cubitermes ugandensis P3 segment gut microbial communities from Kakamega Forest, Kenya - Cu122 P3 (SPAdes) (version 2) | ecosystem: Host-associated > Arthropoda: Insects > Digestive system >... | reverse complement strand
AGCCTCCTGTACAATGGGTACCGGGTCTTTCCCGGGAGTAAGGTGCTGCCGGGGCGTGACGCTCACCCCTCACCCCCTTCTAGTGCAGAGGTCTAAAATAGAGTAGAGCTATACCTCTACTCTCCCTAAGGGCCTTCGTGGCCTGTGAAAGGGTGAAACCTACCTAGATTCATGGAGTTAGTTTATTATTGCTAAGGCTGATCAGACTGGCACGCGATAAGGAAGCGAGACTTAATTTAGTACAACGTTTTAGTCATTGAACTTTAAAAGAGGTGACCGTTTGGGAGACCTGTGTAGTGTAAAGGTGAGTTTGCCCCTGTGCTTAATTAAAGACGTTGACATGAAAATGTACGGGAATTGGAAGAAGAGCTCCACTTTTTCTTGGTTTTGGCGCTGTATGGACGTGAGTGATCATCTGCACAATCCGATTTGTGTGTCCCCAGGGGAAAGATGTCGCAGTACAGACTGGATATAAGTGGGTCAGTTCCCAAAGCCGGTCAGGCTATGGTGGCTCAGAGAAAATTTTCTACCTGTGCCAGGAATCAAACCCTTACCGTACAGCCCCTAGTCCGGGTTTTTATTACAACGCGTCTTAAAAGAATATGGTGTAGCTGAACTGGACTGGTGTTGGCGAGGATCGAATCCAGTACCGCATTGTTTCGAGCCAGGTAACCTACGTTCGGACTCCGATGAGGCAAGGGAATTGTAGGGCAGTAAGTGACTTAGTTTTATAGAAGGATTCTGTTCCGTCTAGTTATTTACAAGAACGTCTTATTATGTAAACAGCGAAGTGCCGTGTCAGATGAGGACAGAGGATAGTTAATGTGCCGAAGAAGGAACCCTGATTCAGTTCTACTTTTTCCACCACGAATCTGACAATGAAGTCACCATAGATTGTATCCGAGGTTCGGCGATAACAAGCCTGGGCAGCGTGAGCTGTGGATCGGGCTGTGTTTGCAGTGCTTTCTAAATTCGAGCCAACCGTGTTCGCGTCTACCTAACCCGACTGTTGTAATGTTTATGGTTAAGTCTGTCGGGGTAGGATCGTATCTGGCGTTTAAATTAGCCGATTAGAGTAATGAAAGACAGCAGTCGCCTCTTGCAGGTCAGTGGTTTCGCATGGTTTTTGCCTCGCGTTTTGCAGGACGGTGGTGCGGAACGGCGCTACCGGCCGGCCAACAAATTACGGACTAGAAACTCGAACAGAAACTATATAAGAAGCTGAACTACGTGCGCCAGGCTCTAGTCCGCTTATGTGTAAAAACCGTGACATTTTAGCTGCCTTCCTCGCAGTTCGAGTGTGACAGTTTCCCAACGAAGTGTTTAGACGGTTTGGACTACGTAGTCGGTTTGGACATAGAGAATGTGTTGTGTTAGTGTTAACATGCAATCTGCATTGCTGCGGAACAGTTAAGTGAAGTGTTTAATCGCAGTTACTCAGAATGGTATATGAGGGTTTCTGTCGTTGTTTGTTCATCGTTGGTTTGCTGGTTATCGTCTCACCTGTCACCTGGTCAGCTGAAAGTGACTTCCTGCACAGTGACAGCCACATCGATAATGGCTCTCAGCACACTAGGTTTCGTGACAAAAGAACGTTAGATTTCGTCCTTCATGGATTAGCTCAGATGCTGGGATACAGACTGCAACGCAACAGCGCTCAGACTGCCACAACTGCTTCACCTCCACCCCCACCTGCGCCCCCTCCCACCCAACCTTTTAAATTAACAACTCAGACAACCCCCGCAACACCATCTCAGATTGTGTTTCTGTCGCTGTCAGATGTGGACTTGAGACGTAAACAGACGGCTACAGAATCGCTAGGACATTCCGCTGATTCTGATAGGAAAAAACAGCATCCCTATGGTAGGTACAGGATAGGGCCGGACTACGTAAGAAGTGGTCATAACGAGAGAAGTAATCGTTATTACAAACCCGACTTTAGTCATTTTGGTTATGATGACCCTTATCATATCAGGGGTGGTAATGAAGATGACAGAAACAGTCATTATGTCAGAATCGGTTTTAACAATGGAAGAGGTGACTCTGATCACGGCAAGGATGGCCGCAAAAGTGACGGAAGTAATTACTACAGAAGTCGTAACAGAAATGATACAGTAGATGAGTATTTGGAGAGGATTGGTCATTATATTAAAGACCAATTTCGAGGCGGGAAGGGTGAAAATAAGATAGGTCACAACAGTGAAAAGAGTAATCAGTTCAAGAAAAATGGTGCTAGCAAGGTGGAAGATCATGGTAGCGAGGGAGAGCAGGATAAAGAACATGTGAGAAGTGAATATAGGATAAAAGGTTCTGATGGTGCTCAGGATAGCAGTATAGTTTCAGGAGGGCAGCATAATGGAAGTCATGATGCTAATGCAACACAAATTGAACAGAAAGAGGGTACCAACAAAAGTGATGATGATCATGTTGATAAAGCTAGTAATGAAGCAGATATAAAGTCACCAGAGAATACTGAAGAGAAAGAGGTACCAGTGCAGAAATTCCAACAAGAAAACAACAAACAAGAATCACAAGGGGAAAAAGAAGAAAGTCAGCAGCCAAAACAGGAAATGTCTGAACAGGAGAGGGTTGAGCATGAGCATCCCAATAACTCAAAAGAAAAGAACAATGATAAAGACAGTATAGATCACAATGAAGGTGAGCAGTCCAAGCAAGAGGAAGCCAGAAAGGAAGAGAAACACCGAGAAGATGCCAACTACAATCAAATTCCGGCCCCTTCACTGCAAACGTGGGTTGAGGACTTCTGGAACAGTCGACATTCATTTGCCGACAACAGTCCATATAGTTTTGCTTTGTTTGATAGTCGGAGATCTCATAAAGATGAACAGAAGGATTTACACATGATACCGGAATTCTCTTTTCATACACCATCAACAGACAAAGACAATAGAGAATTTAAATCAGCCCAACCAGAACCTTATTACCACAGGCCACAATATTTTGACAATCCTGGGTATGAGTTGGTAAATGAGTGGCATGTCTCCTCCGGCAGACAATCTGAGAAACCATCATTTGGATCAGGTATTCATAAAGAAACATCAGAACCACAAGGTGAATTTAAGGAAGAACAAGAAATTTCAGACGGTGTCAGTAACAGTCCAGAAGATCCTTCTGGTAATTCAACTGTTGAGACCCCTGAGTCTTCTCAACCATCAACACATAGACAAGATGTTACAGACAGTTCACCAATGCCAATCCATTCAACATCAAAACCTAAATTGGCACAGCTGTTACATGAAATGGAAGGAACAAAAGAAAATCCACTTTGGCCACCACCTTTTGATCATGCATTTGAGAGTACTGATAGTTCAATTGTTATGCACCGACCCAAACAGTCAGATGCGACATCAGTCAAAAAGGTTCCAGGACACATTTCTCCATTCCTGCTGAATCTGTACAATTACACATCAGTATCTGACTACCTGCTGGATGTGAATAAGAAAGGTTTGCTTCCAAAACAGGCATATCGATTTTCTCAAGAGCACACTAAGAGTGATTATGCTTCACAAAACCAGAAGTCTCCAGTGTCATATTTAGCACTTGTGATTCCAAATCAGTCAAAGAAGAATATTGACAATTCTGTACCTCCAGAGCCATCATATGTTGGTGTTGTCTACCCACAAAGACTCTTGGATGAGGGTGCAAAGGAGGCATTTGGCTTGACCTCAACAAAGTCAGACAGCATAAAGGATAATAAAACACCAAGATTTAAACCCATGACCAAGTCCCTGATTTCAAATCTGACACGGAAAGCACCTTCTAATAGTCATGATGAAATACAAGATCCACCTTTGGAAACTCATTATAAGCCATTATACCATGGCAGTTCTTCAGCACTGGAGTCCATAGCATCTGGCAACATATCTGGAGGTCACATTCATAATTATCCTGACCCTTATGTCATGCCTTTCTTCCACAACCCTGAAACCCATTCCAACACCAATACACTGCCATATACCATCACTTCAGAATCAGATTATAGAACATCTGGTGTTGCTCCTGAGCATGCTAAGCATTCAGCAAAAAATGCCTACCATTACCCCAGCAATATTTATGACAACCCTTTATTCTACAATCCTGAAGCACATTCTGTAAGTAATGTTCCTTTACAAGGAACGTTGTTGGGTACAGGAAGTTCTAATAATTTTTCTCTCCATGGCCACAATGAGAAACTTCAGCATGGTGTTCCATTTTACTTGCTCTCCTTCCAAGATTCTGAAGGAAGTTATAAAGCCAGTGCTCAGACAGAAAAATCTTCTTCAGCACTGGAGTCTCGGACTCCCACTAATTATGACAATGAACAAATTTATGATTATTCTGACACATATAGTTCTGTTCTCCAAAATACTGGGGGAAATACAAAGACAAATGCTTCAAGAGAGGGACCTTCGTCAGCATTAAATTTTAGGCATCCCAGTAACTCTTCTGAAAATATATACAGCCGTATCAAAGATGAAAACGTCAGTGATTATCCTGATGTTGAGTACAGGATTTTTCAAAATACTGAAACTCAACTGCTTGGTTCTCCAGTTTCTCACAGTTTCTACAATAATTATCAGGATTATCAAGGGGACAAAGTATACAACCCCTTAACATTTTCCGCTGATGGAGGGGGAAAATCCTTGAGCATTACAAAACCACTGAGGCTTGTAATTCCTGACTTACAGCCTCACACCACACCCAGTCCACAACCTCCTAAACTTAGAGTGGTGATTCCAGACTTCCCACAGAGTGAATCCTACTTGGATTACTCATCAGGCAGTGACCAGAATGAGTTAAAGAATGCAGCCATTGAAGATAATGATGGGCTTATGACCATCCCACCCCCAACACCACACATTGATGATCCAGGAAGTTTGAAGAATCCAGAGAAGTGGATTCTGGGTGACGACATGCCCAACAGCAAAAATTTGAAGACCAAGGAGTATATCAGACGTGTGTCCAAAGTGCATGTCACTGGAAAGGTTCAGAAGCAGCCTAAGACAAATCTGGAAACAGTTTGAGTTAAAAATATCAAACTATTTTGACAAGTTTTGAGGTTTTTTCAGCAGTGTGGATGAGGTAGCCATTCTTCTGGGATATGACGCTACATCACATTCTGAGACAGCATAGTGGTCTCCAAATGTAGGGAAAATTTACCCAGTGACAGAGCATAATATCCCAGAAGAATGGATACTTCTTTTGACAATTTTTTGGGGCCTGCCTTCAAGCTAAGATTGCAAAATTAGGACAGAGGGTGGGAATTTATGAAATGAAATGATATGGTTGCACTTTCATTATCTTTCCTGTCTTAAGGTAGATTTTAAGAAATAAGGAAAAACTTTTCTCCAATGATAGTGCTTCTGTCATCTCACAAGGTTTCATGCATTGGTTTATTGTAGACTGAACTATTTCCTTGTACCATACTGTACAGTTAATTCTGAGCAGCAGATGGTACACTGAGAGTCTATCATTAAACTGCACATCACTGTGCAGAATTGAGAAACCAATATATTAGTATACAAACATTAATTCAGGATCAAGGATATATGCATTTAGTTTCCAGTCTTTTTCATACAGAGTTTGTTGTTATGTTTGTAATGTATTTCCTTACAGCATTCTGCATACCTAAGCCCACTTATTCATTAGTTATTGCCTTGAAACTGAAAGCATTATACAGATTTTGTGTAGTCTTCTTGTTCTACCTTACACCACACAGTTATATTAATGAAACTTGCATATTTTTCAAAGATTTGTTACACACATTTTTGGGCCCCATATTAACACACATTATTCCTTTCTACATTTCATAAGTTCTCACAGCTGCCAAGTTGATAAAGCAGGCAGGGAATTAGGAAGTAAAGAGTGATTGAAAAGTTTCTCTGCATTGGCTATAGTACTGCTTTGGGTAAACTTCTCAGTCACTCTGTGCAAAGATGGGATCTCTGATGGCATGATGTTAACACCAAGTTTTACATTGGTTTACCATTTCATCCAGACATTACTGGGTTGGATGGAGAGGTGATGTATTTTGCACATCATGATCAAGTATCATCTCTGTGGGTAATATACCAAACATTTGGCTTTTCTACTGAGCTGTAACATTCTGTTTGGTAGACAGATACTCAAGTTTCAGAAGAACCTGCTGCCTCCTTCATCTGTCCTGAAATGGAGGTAGCCAGTTCCTCTGAAACAGTTACACCTGTCTACCAAATTATGTGGTGTTACATACAGAGGGGCTGTGGTGTTACATCCAGAGGGGCTGTGGTGTTCATATTCATCGCCAAGAGAGGCCCTTATTTCACAGTTCTTCCTGCCTAATTTGCATGAAAATTTATCTTTTTGCCTCCAAGATGCAGCATAATAATATTCCACATATTATCCAATCTCAGAACCTGATTATGGCAACTTCATACACTTGTTGTATTCATCAGTGGAATAGCTGTTTCTTTCAGTATTGAGTATGGGTTTTGGGTAAACTTTGGAACTTTCTGGATTTGTTAATGTAAAGAAGGATTTTTCAAACTCATGCCACAGATTCAGCTGCAATCATATATGTATTATTTTCTTTTAATGTGTGTAAAATAGGTGATTCTGTACATGTATGTGCTAAAATGAATAATGCTGGGGTGTATTCTACATATTTCAATGTCAGGGAGGGAATTATCAGTAAGCCTTGTATGTCACCAGTTCCTTGAGATATGTGTATTTCTTCTGATACTCTGTGTGTAATAAATATTAATTTACTTATTTGTTTAATGTTATACATTTTCTCACTTCTGTTTCGCTGCTGTTTGGTGCTGTATACTTACATGTTAGGAGATTCATTAATAAGACGGAAAAATTGTTGCCAAATATGAAATACTCGTATATTTTGGTGACAGCCACTTCAGGATTCTCAAAATTAGGGAACAAATAATCAGTACCTTTCAGCTTGAAATGAAGGAATTGCTGTCAACAAACATGTATCATAGCTGAATTTGATGAGGATTGTCTGAAGCATTGCTTGTTAACATCACCATAGAATATGACATTAGTAAGTCCACGAAAATTCAGAGGGATTGTAACTAATTATGACTCGTATTGATGATGTTGACTTATTAGGTTGAAACATAAATACTACAAAAAACAATACAAAAATTACGTGACATGTAAGTAGTTTTGTCTAGAAGTTTGCACACAAAAAAGTATTTTATCACCAAAATGTAGAATGGAATCTTATTATAGAATATGCTGATAAATTCTTGAAAATGTTGCAGGTAGGATTAACAGTACACCATCAGATGAAAATGTAATTAATGTCATTTTAAATTTGAAAACTTTTCTACAATTCAATTCAAAATGTATTATTTTCTTATACCCATTCTAAAAATTTAAGGGTTAGAATATGTAACACTAAATACTCCGGCATTCCATTTTATTCAGTCTGAAACTTCTCTGACAATAATAGAAGAACAAAGGATTTGATGGTTTTTGAGAGTGAAATGACAAGGAGAATATTTCGGCCTAAGAAGAATAGAGTAACAGAGGATGACAGAATTACATAATGAGGGGCTTCACAAGTTGTACTGTTTGTCTGGTATTATCAAGATAGCATGTGATCTGGCAAATGGATATTTCCAGCATCTTTAAATTAAAAATGAAGATGTAAGCAGTGTGTTTCCCTAAACCATTGGTAACCACCTACACCCACCGGACAACATGAAGTAATAACATAGAAGATTCTTTACCACTGCGTAAACCGCAAATATTGGTATTAGTAAAAACAGTAAATGAAGATTGATGAGATTATGTGTAGCATGCATGGTGAAAATGAGAAATGCACCACCTGCTGTAACATTCACAAATCACATTTTTTCCATAAGCAGTGTTCATCTGTTGGGCTTTGTAATGGAGTCACAGCTGTCTTTTTTAGGTAGGAACTGAATTTTTACGTAGTGTTTAGAATACATTCATTGTCCAAAACTAGAATGAGATCCACAGCCTACTGAGGTTGATATTATGGTTGTTGCAGAACACGTTGTCACTGCTGACGGTGCTGACAAATCACATGCAAACAGCAGTAACTCAGATGTTTGACCAGGAGAGAAACTGTGAGCAGAAGAATGAAGGAAAGGGAACTATAACTGAGGAAACACTGGCTGCAGAGAAACAACATGGACAGGTCAGTTGTAATATTCTTGGTGGTAAATATGGTAGGCACCCTTATGCATACTGAAGGCATTGTGTCAGAGAAGGAGGCATTCCATTTAGCGACAGTTACATACTTACATACCCAAGCTTCATAATTGAACTTCGCAACTTGGAGATATGCTATCCTGACAGGGAGTGTTTGTGGGTTTATTCACCCCTTCCATGCATATGTTCAGATAGTGCCTTAAAATTGAAAATGACCACATCTTCACATATTCATTATTCACATATCATTCTGTCTTTCAGCACTATATATATTATGAGCTACTTTCATTGTCAAAGCCGAGAGGTAACTGGGCTATGGGCTGGATAACCAAAGAGCTGTAGTTGTATTCGTGGCAGAGGCAAGAGTTTTTCCTTGTCTCCAGAGCATTCAGACGGCTCTGGGGCCCATTCAGCCCCCTATTCAATGGATACTGGGGTCTCTTTCCTTGGTGATAAAATGAGTGGGGCATGAAGCTGACTGCTTACCTCCACATAGTGCTGAGGTTAAGTATGCATATGCCTTCACAGCAGACACTTGTGGGATGCTCTAAAAATTTCTTATGGATAAATTTCAATTGTATTTTAGTCAAAAGCATGATACATCGGTCATGGTATTTCTGTCCATTTGCATCTGTACATGTCATAATAATTTATTGACACAGAAGCATTTACATAAGTTTATTAATTAACTGCTAATCTGTATGTTGTGTTACATTACCAAGTGCTTTTGGTGATAGTAGTCTGTGCAAATGTGTGATAACAACTTATTCACTGGTGTCCCAATGTTACAGTGAGGGAACTGTTTATTCTGTTCCCTGTTTACTGTGATATGGGCAAGGAATGCAGCCGTATCCTGAGTGATGATGAGTTCTTGTGCTAGTGAGTATACGCATGTAAAGTACACTGGGATTCAATCAGTACATTCCTGTTGTACAGTATGATATTTGCATTTGGTTTATATTCAGAGAGGGGAGGAGATGGGGCCTAACTGTGTATGCACCAGTGGCCAAGAAGTGCAGGAGATGCAGGTGCTGAACACGCGCCTGTTACAACTGGTGGAGATGCTTGCTGCTGAACGTGATAATGTTGTGCAGCTACAGAAGAGCAGGGAACTACTATCTGCACAGATAAGGGACATTAAGGTACTAACACATCTTTTCTTTATTGGGAAGAATAATCTTCCTCATTCTGTCAAATGAAGTGCTGGATGGAACCACCTTCTTTCCACATCCTGCCTGTTTAATGATACACAGTTATCTTCCCATCCAACATATATGTTCGTTACATTTTGACCGAGTCGTTAGCACTATTGCTTCATATCTGTGATTCCAACCTGGACCCAGAAACCATCTTACCTAACTCAGATTTTTTATTGTTTTTCTAGTTTCCTATTTGTCCTGAGATAGTCATGCCATAGAATGCTCTTACTATCATTATGACCTGTTGTTATATTCTGTTGAAGAATTTATTATCTATGTCTACGATTATTTTGTTTATGTTAAATTTATTAGTCGTATATAACCTCAAAGTTTCAACCTGACAAAGTTTTGTAATTTCTAAATTATGAACGGTATTTCATACACAGTTTGTAGGATATATGTATTCATGATATGCCATGCATAACAAATTTAATATTCCCAAATGTAAGTAGTAAATGAAATGTTATAATAGCATGTTTATATTTTCTGTAAGAATGCTGCATGCATGGCTTGTGAAGAAGAAAGTAACTAACTGTGTAGGAATGTGATGGAATGATATGAAGACTGTTGTGCATTACTGTGTCACACTACAACAGATAATTTCTGTGTGGTACCTTGTTATGTAATTGTAATCAAGTTATGATTATGAAATATTATTACTCTGTTTGCCGTACCTCCACTTTCTCCATGTGTCTTCATTGTGTTTATGAGGACAGCTAGGTTTGTATCTTTTTCTTAGTTACTTAGCATGCAAATTGCTTCTTTGTGACACCATGTTATGTATAGATTGTTAGCTACATCATTGGACTCCCAAGCTGTGCCATGGTTTTTTGGCTACTGTTTTCCTAAATGGCAATATATTTTAATAAATATACATTTGACTTAATGTAAAGTCTCTGCTGTTTTTTGTAACTTTTAAGGAAACTTCAGTTTGGTCAACAAGTTTTAGTAAAAATCCCCAGTATAAAATTTGACAAATATCAATTGAATGGGAGCCAAGTTGTTCATTGGAGGCAGACAGAGACAGACACTTGATTAAGCCAATGGGTAATTTTAAATATTTTATAGCTACTAAGCTGTAATACTGATTTTAATTAACATTCCATTTAAAACAAAAGTTGCCCTTCAACATCAGAGTGTGTCCAAACCTTTAGGGTATATAAAAGTAGCTATAAATGGTTTTGTAACATTACATTATTGAAGTACCTCTAACCTTAATTCTCAACATCCCATTATTATCGTATATCAACTAAATCACTGTCTTTCAGTGCTCAGCTGTCCATTTTCTGCGTAACAGAAAACCTTCCACGTGTGTACAGAGTGTAACATAATTAAACATAACAGATTTCTAGGGATGACAGAGGCGATCAAAACAGTGTATCCAAGGAGAGGAACCAGTATCCGGAAATGCTTAGTTTGGTCACAGAACATAGAACCATGAACACATTTGGTTTGGAAGGAAGAGTTGCATGTTGCTCTGGACCTTATTACTTAATTTTATTTTTCTGGACATGGAGTTCTGTAAAATAAAGAAATGTGATTAAGAAGTATCAGATTTACACATGAAATGAAAATAAAAGAATTAAAATCAATGCAGAATTGTTTGCAACATCTAATGGAACAATGTCTTAAACATACTGCACGAAACATCTCAATTGTTAATACGATTCTTTGTAATCAGCAGCTCTTCATTTCACAAAACCCCATGTACTGAACAGTAAAATTAAGTGCCAGGCTGTTAGGTTCAATCCTTCCAAAATGAATATGTTGATGGTTCTGCATTTAACGACCAAATTAAACATTTCCGGAAATTGGGTTTTATTCTAATATACATTTTTTTAAATCTTCTCTATCATCCATAGAAATCTGTCAGTTGAATTATGTTACATCCTGTAAGAATTTCTGTCTCTCCCTCTCTGAATTAATAATTGAAGTTATTATTGTGATCCTGATTCTGTATTTTCAAAACTAGGTTACAGTCAAGTCAGTAACATAATCAAAGGGTTCTTAAAAACTGTAAGAATCGTTGCATTTCATTAATCAAAATTCTATAGTTTCTCTAACGCTTACCATCATATTCATTCTATCGTTTATTTAAATTTCGAGATTCACCATTAAAATAGGCTCTTAACCTATAAACTAAAAAGTCGCTTTACAGATAATTCTCTAACTCTAAAATCTTCAGCCAGTCCACACTCAAAAAAAGTATGATTTAAATCAAGAATCTACTCTACAAAATATTCTAAAAGTAAAATTATATAACATAATTAAGTTCTGAACATAAAAAGTTTTAAATTAGGTAAAAGCTAGAACTCTGAAGGCAGTGTTATTGCCTATACTAGAATATATAAAACTTCAAAATTATGTAAACAACATATAACCTGATTAATTTTTGCCCTCTTTGTAAAAGTGAGATCTCATTAATTTTGTACAACTTATGTCAACAGAAAATGCTTCTCATATATTACTAAATGAAATACTGGAAGCAATGAACAGTAAACAGATTGTGGGAGGAATATTTTGTGACCTCCACAAGGCATTTGACTGTATTAATCATGTTGTGTTATTAGAGAAATTGAAGTTCTGTGGAGTATCAGGGAAATTTTACAATTTAGTAAAATCATATTTAAATGGAAGATA
>Ga0209737_10002882_pt1 | contig 12019 bp, 11 predicted proteins | sample TergutCu122P3_FD_187284 | JGI IMG/M metagenome (GOLD analysis project Ga0209737, IMG submission 187284) | Cubitermes ugandensis P3 segment gut microbial communities from Kakamega Forest, Kenya - Cu122 P3 (SPAdes) (version 2) | ecosystem: Host-associated > Arthropoda: Insects > Digestive system... | reverse complement strand
CTTATTTTTTATTTATTTTCTTAAATTTACTACATTTTTTTAATATTTTTAATTTTTTACTATTTTTTTATTTATTTTCTTAAATTTTCTACATTTTTTTAATATCTTTCAAATTAAAACACTGTTTAAAATCTTTAAATTTTGTGGAATAATTCTATTTGAAAAGTATAGTTTTTCTACATAGCAAAATAAAATTTCATTGCTTTTGAGAATTTTTGTGCATAAAGTCCGAAATATACCCGTTCGTCAGGTGCTTCTTTTAAAGGTGATTGATTACTATTATATTCGTATTCGTCTATGTGAAAAACATAACGGATTCTATCTTTCGCCGTTTTAATCCACTCAGGAAACATGCTATTAGTATTTTTATTCATAGCAGGGTCATTTTCTTTACCTATACCACTTATTTTCCACATTTTATCATCATTTGCATCAACAGCAGCAATTGCAGTATCATTAACCCACCATAATTTATGCTCAATTTCTTTTGGGTTTGCCAACACTTGCTCTTTTGTAAAAACTTCCGTTCCTGCAATAGCCTCACTACCTTTAAAATATCCGGCAGATACTTCATCATCTTTTTTGTATTCACTGTTGGGATAGCTGTCTTCAATCTTATCTTCTATCGGTATAAGATGCAAAGTTCCGTATTTTAAAGCATTTTGTAGTTGCTCTGCATTAGTTATATTTTGAGGAGATATATTTATACCTTCAGGAAATATTAGCTGTTCTCTTAAAGTATAAATCCAAGTTTCATTCATTCGTTCGTCATCTTTGTAAACTTCTAACCATTCGTCCATTGACATAGGTTTGCTTGGGAATAGTATCGAATCATTTTTATAAACATTTCCATCATTATCTAAAAAACAATCGCCTTGAGATTTAAATTTTGAAGAAACGGCGAATTGTGTTACGGCATCGTAATTAAGAACTATTACTAAATAATTATTTTTATTTTTAGAAGCCCAAAACATTCCTTTAACCATTCCGGGAAATTCTGCTTTTTTAACCAAACTTTTTATTTTTGCGGCTCCTTCACCAAGATTCTTTAATGTAACAGCATCATAACCACTTAACCAAGTTTCCCAAACTTGTGGTGTATACATATTTTTTCTTGGCTGTAATTCCCGAATTTCGCCATAATATAAATTACAAGATGAAATACAAGCTTTAATTTTAGATGAGCCTGTTAAAGCAAAAGAATCACTTAATTCATTTATTGCCATATATTTCTTTTCATTTTTATCACTAATATCCGTAACTTCAAACGGAGAATCGTTGCTGTTTTTATTAACAGGTATCACATAAACCTGCCAACCGGATAATACTTTCGGCGGTTTTTTCACTTCATAATATTCTTCAGCTCCACCTTTTGTTAGAAGGTAATTTACATTTGAAGCAGGAATCCATTTTTTATTCACTTCATCATAATATTTGTCTTTTTTTATATTTAATACCGGATTTATATTGTCAGGTTTAAATTCTCTTCTAAATGTGCCATTATCATTAGACATTTGCCCAAATGAATTACAAAAAATAATCAGAAAAAGTAAAATTATTATTTTATATTTCAAAACCCAAACTCGTTTTTTATTGTTTTTGAAAAGTTTTATATGTATCTGAGACTATAAAATACTATTTGCTGAAAATGTAAAAATAAAAAGAGAGAAATTTTTGTTATTTCTCTCTATAATTAGTAAAAAACCAGCAGTTTAAATTAAGCCATTTGCTTAACTTTTATTGGGTTAAGTTTATCGTATTCAGCTACTTTTTTATTAAAATCTTCCAGTTTTACATCTGCAAAATATTTCTTTTGCCACTCGGTATAGTCAAATTGTTCTTTAAGAAGATTCCATATAAAAACTTCGGTTTCATAAGCGCCAAGTTTGCTTACAAGGTAATTCATTCCGTCCTGCATAATTACTGCCGTATTTCTCATGTTAACCTCCTTGATAAATGTCGAAAAATGTTATCGAAGTGCAAATTTCAATATCATTTCATTTTTCATTCTCCGCAAAATCTGCGGAGAATTTATTAAAATTCTGATAATGACTAACTTTTCTTTGCGCTTTTTACAAGCTGGCGAACAACTTTAAATGATAATTGTGTAGCAGAAAGCAAATTACCTTCTTCCGCAAAATTAATTCCGATAATTTGTCTGTATGAAACTTCTCCCCAAAGTTGCTTTCTACCAAAAAGAACTTTCACAAAAGGTGCAAAAGGAACAAGGCAAAGATGAACATCAGTCCAATCTTCATATTGACCATAGTACCCGCCACCATAATACACACGCCTAGTATAAGTTTCAGTTGCACCAAAAAAGCCTAATGAAGCGCCCGGAATAATCTGAAACCATTCTATCGGTTGTATTCTTCCGCCCCACGACATAAAACTACTCCAAGTATGTTTCCCACCGCCAAAATCAAATCCGTAGAAAAATCCTTCCTCGCCTATTTTCCCGAATTCAATATTTGCTCCTACTGCCGAATAAGGTGCCGCTATTTGATAACCAAATGAAAAATAACGCTGTCTCCATTCTGTGTCGCTATTATCATTATGTCTTGGTAATGCTCTATATTTCCCACCTGTGGTTTGTTCGTCACTCGTTGAAACCGAAGCTGTCTCTTGTGTCTCCATCGAAACAGAATCCTGCTTAACTTCAGTTTGTTCCGAACTTACCGAGCTCAAATCCTGCGCAAACGAAAACGCAGCACAAAACGCCAAAATACCCAATACTCTTGAAACACGATTCATTTAAAAACTCCTTTAAGTTTTTTTGTTAATAATTATCAAGCAAATACGGATAGCCATTATTTATACTTGGATCAATACCCCAAATATTTGTAAAATCCCAATCAGTATATGTTTCTTGTTGCTTCATTTCAGCAGTTGTTTTACCTTCACCTCTTTCCGGACAAGAAAAACAATCTTCATCGTTTTGTTTACTTGTTTCTCTGTCATAATAACAATTTGTTATTTCACTTAAACTTTTTTGCCCTACTAAGCCACCAGTATATCCTTTTCCTTTGGTCACTTCACCGATAGAATAACAATTATTCACTTCACCATAAATACCCAAAACACCGAAAGAACCTACTAAACCACCAATATCAATACCATTCTCAACATTTCCCGTAGCATAACAATTGGAAATTAATGAACCTGAACTTCCACCAACTAAACCACCGATACCTTTGCCGTTACCATTGCCTTTTATGTTCCCGATAGCATAACAACCATCTATTTCTCCACCGCCGAATCCAACTAATCCACCAACATTACTAACACCTGTAATATTTCCCGCAGCGAAGCTGTTAATAAGCTTACTACTACCACTACCTAACAATCCACCAACACAATCATTCCCCTTAACATTTCCCATAGCATAACAATCAATAATCTCGCCTCTAACAGCAGAGCCTGCTAATCCACCAGTATATAATTCTATTCCTTCTGTTTTCCCAATAGAATAACAATCAAGATAATAAGATTCATAACTTTGCCCAGATAATCCACCGATATTATTTTTCCCCTTTACAAAAAAAGCAACAACACCTAAACTCTTTACTATTGCACCATTTCCGGTAAACCCTAATAATCCTTGATAATCTTCTGAATTGTTTATATACATTCCGCTTACAACATACCCCATACCATAAAATTCTCCTTTAAAGCGACTTGACGATATTCCTATTGGCGTCCAAATTCTTTTTGGGGCAGTTGTTGCCCAGTTTTCCCAATTTATTGTGTCATTAAGAGTAATATTTGCACCAAGTTTTATTGTTTTTCCTAAAAATTCATTTCCGCTGTTCACTATTTTTGCTAATCCTGCCAATTGTTCTGCTGTCGTTATTGTAAATTCTATTTTATCATCAGAATACCAATTTGTATTTGCAATTTCAATCCAGTTTATCGTATTAGTATCTTTATTTCCTGTAGTATCCTTACCTGAAGTTGTATCTTTTCCACCACCACCATTATTCCCCGTCCCATTATCACATCCACCGACAAACAAAGCCAAAGTAATCGCCGTGATTACCAAAACCAACAAATTTTTCATAAAAAACTCCTTTTTTATTTTTTTAATTTTACTTTCAAAAATCAAAACTCTTCTTTCGCACTTTCCATCACTTCCGGCGTTACAAAGTCCACACCTAACTTTTTCATGTGTTTTTGCAGGATTATTTTGTGTTTCGGGTGTGTTGATGCTAACATTATAAATTCTTTCGTCGGAAGGAAGTGTAAAAGTCCGGCGAAGAAGGGGCAGAACAAGAAAAAATCCTGCTTTGCTTTTGAATCTTCTATTACTCTCAGGTAATAATCCGTCATTTCCCGGCTGCCGCATTTTGAACTGTCCACTCGGCAAAGTTGCGCCATTTCTTTGAAGTCGTGCTTTGGTCCTACGAAGTAATAATAACTTGTATTCACCATTAACGCACCGCCGATTTTGCTGTTTACGACATCCTTGAAACTTTGCGTTAAAATTGTCACGCTGCCGTTAAGTTTTCGGATTGTTCTATACATATCCATCATAAAGTCGCTCATTGAGCCGCCTTGAAGGTCACGCCACGCCTCGTCCATTATTACCATTTTTCGCCGCTTAAAGTCGCCGCCCAAAATGTTGGTTGCGATTGTTTCCAAAATTACGGGGATTAACACTTTTTTCAAGTCTGCTGCACCGCCAAGTCCCGCCATATCGAAACATACCACATCTTTGCTTTTTAATTGTTTTGTTTCACGGAATAACGGCGCATAAACTCCGCTGTTGTGCCCTTTTCCTATGAAAGGAGCAAGTGCAAAGAACATTTTTCCCAGAAAGTCGTCGTTTTTAAGTTTTCTGTTTGCAAAATCGTCTAAGTTCAGGTAATTTACTTTGTCTTCGTCTATTACTTTTCCGTCTAAATCGTAGCCGTTGTTGCCGTTTTCTTTATAATATTCTCTTATTTTATTTCCCAGAACCGTGTAGTTATGCGGATTTAATATTGATGCGTTATCGACATTTTCAAATTTTGATGTTATCATAAGTTCCAAAGTTGAAAGCAAAGCAGTAAGTTTTCTTTTGTAAAATCCGTCAACATTATCTTCCGACACTTCGCAATAAAATGCCCCGTCAAAAGGATTTATCGAAAAATTGCCCTTTTCAAGTGAAATTTCGACATAAGTTCCGTTTTGAATATTAACAAAATTTCGGTATGAACCCGCTCCTTCGCCGCCGTAGTCCAAAATTGCAAATTGCGGATTATACACTGCAAACTGCAATAAGATATTATTCATTGTAAAAGATTTTCCCGAACCCGAAGCGCCGATAATTTGTGCGTTCCAGTTATCGGTTTTTTCAGAAAAAGGGTCGAATTTTATGAGTTCGCCGAAATTGTTATAATAATACAAAAAATTCTCATCGTCTTTGTGCGGAATACATTTCGGCGGCAGGTCAATCGGCAAAAATTTTCTCACCCACAGCGAACTCAAAACCATCGGATTTACTTCCAAATTATCCATACACGGAAAAAGCGATGAATACCACGCCGATTTCAGCCCTTCTCGCTCCCGATGAAACTGCCAATCTCGTGCGTTTGCAACCTGAACTTCTTCGCAAATTTCATTTAATTCTTTCATATTATCCGCCCACAAATGTACCTTAAACGCAAAACGGACAAAGCGGGCAAGTTGAGCTTTTCGCACATCTTCAATTTCACATTCTATCAAGTCTCTGAGTTCGTCGGCAACAATTCCTTCGGGAGTTTTCGCCAAAAACGATAATTTCTGCGCCAAAACTCCTTGCCGTGAAATCATTCCTTTTTTACGCATTGCATAACTAATTCCATCCTGAAAACCTAAAATTTGGAGCGAACAATGCAAAATAAACGGAATATTCGACATTTTCGGATACAAAAACGATGACATTTGCGATGCGGTCGGAGCGTCAGTTATCACCGATTTTTTGAATCGACTCCGCTGTGTCAAAACCGCATGATAATAATCGCCGTATTTTATGTAACTTTTTTCTTTTCCCAAAAGCCCGCCCGGCAGCGAATACTGAATATCGGACTTCATAAGCGAATTCATTCCCGCATGAATATCTAAGAATTTTTTGTTAATCAAAAGCGAAATACAATTGACAATTTGTTCATTATCCAGCCGAATCATCTCTCTTTTTAGCGTATGCCGCAAATTATTTTCAATCTTCGACATCGAAACCACAGCATTTGCATATTTGTGTGTTTTGTCTTCTTTTTTCGCCTGCATATCCCTAATCATTTTAACAAAACCTTCATCGTCCGATTTTATTTCTATCGGAATCGAAATAGTTAAAATCGTGCGAAATTCCGCAACTTTTATTTTTCTGATTTCGGCGTTGGTCGTCTTTTCCAAGTGGTTTATCACATCGCTGCTTGAGCCTTGTTTATTTTCCATATTCGGAAAAATAAATGTTTTCACAAAATACAAATTTACCCAAGCGTCATCAGGTACCGAATCGACAATTTGCTGCATAACTTTTTCGTGAACATAATCCAAAATATCGTCGGAATTTATCTCGCTGAACGCAACTTCAAAAAATGCCGTAACTCTGTCGTCCGAAATAATAGTATTCTGAACAATCGAGCGAATGGGAAGAATATCCGATATATTTTGTGCGTCCAAGCCTACATTTCTCCTATAATTTTCTTACATTTTTCGCCCGATGCGATTATCAAATGCTGATTTTTATCTATCATTCCCGGATACAAGCTTTTTATCTGCTGTTCAACCGAATTCCCGTGAGAATAAAGTACCATTCCGTTATCAAAACAATGCTGTTCAAATTCTTCCCGAAGTTTTCGCACCCCGTCCAAAGTATCTGCCTGAATCAAATAAGAAATATCAAAAAACCACAAATCATCAATCTGTTCGTGCGCCTGCTGAGTTTTTTCATCGGTTTTTGACTTAGTAGAAATCGCATTTATCGCCTTATTTATCGCAATAATCGAATCCATTCTTTCTTTTTTCTCTTCAATCTCCGATTTTAAAAATTTCTTGCAGCTAATAATATTAGTAATCCCCGGAAAACTTTTTATTTCCTTAATATTATCAAAATTATTCAGCGAAACGAGAAGCCCATATTTCTTTTCTTCGCCTTCAGCCTTAACCTGAAAAAATCCCTGTTTTCCATAAACAAATTCCAATTCTTTTTCAGGCACAATTTTTTTCCACTTATCAAACCCTTTGACATTTCCCCTAAAAAAATCTTCAAACCGCTTTTCCGCCTTAGTAATCTGCAAATAAAATTCATTCTGCGAAATTTTAGGATTCTTAAACACTTCCTTAAACGGAATTTTAAAATCCACATAAAAATGAAACGATGCCGCAACAAAAAACTCATTCTTATAATCATCACAATAAATCTGCAACATATTCCCATCATAAGCCGCTTTATCAACAAAGTCCAAAACCTCGTGCAAATCCTCCTTAGCCACTTCCCAAACCAAAGAAATAGACCCGTTTGAATTCAACCAAACATCGCCGATAATTTCAGTATCATGACTAATTGCTATCATTTCGTATCTTTCTGTCAATTTAATATAATTTGCTATGTGTAAAATACTATTTGCGAAAGTCGCAAAATAAAAAGAGAGAAATTTTTTATTATTTCTCTCTTTTTTTATAAATTTTATAGTTTAGTAGCTATTCAAAAGATTTGAGCAATTTACTTTTTATAAGATTAACATCTATTCCTTGCTGTTTAAGAATATTTAGAATAAATTCTATTTCTTCTTGCCGACCCTCTCTTATTCCTTCTTGCTTTGCTCCATTTTCAATAGACCCAATCTCACTGTTGTTTTAAGCGAGCCTCATAAAACATTCTTTGCGTTTTATCGGCACTCATAAATTATACTCTACAAAACTTTTTTTCTATCTCAGCGGTATTATGTCCAAGTGACCTCAAAAACGCAATTATTTCATTAGTTCTATTTTCTTCACCTCTTTTTTCGGCTCCATTTTCAATAGACCAAATGTCCCGCTGTTGTTTCAGTCGCCCTTCATAAATCATTCTTCTAGTTTTGTCGGCACTCATAACTTTTAATTCGTCAAATGCCGATTTTATCGTTTTGTTTTTTTGTGCAACTGCCATAAACTCCTCCTCTTTTTCCGAATTTATAAAATTAAGCCAATCGGAAAGCATCTCGTTTTTCTCGTTCTTTATTCGAGATAAATCCAAAATGTGTATTTCTTGCAAATCATTAAATGGGAAACGCTCTTCTCTTTCTATCATTGAAAATACATTGTGGCACTTTTTAGATTCAAGTATAAGTGATTCTGCTACAATAATTATAGAAATTGCCGGCTTTATTTCCAAATAATCCTTACCTTTACCAAGTTGTTCTGTTATCATTCCTGCAGAATAATATGTGATACGATGACGCATTTCAGGAAGATTACGAACTTGCATTTCTATGTCAATAATTTCGCCATTTCCCAATTCCGCTTTTACATCCAAAATACTTAATTTATCGTCTTTGCTCAATTGTTTTGTCATTGGATTAAGCAAATTAACACTCTGAATTTTCTTTTCTAATATCGTTTCAAGAAAAACAATTAAAATTTCTTCGTTTCTTTTATCGCCAAACAGCATTTTGAACACAATATCATTCTTTGGCGGCAAAATTTCCGGTGATTTTTCTTTTGAATCCAATTTCTTACTCCTTTTTGCCACAAAATACTATTTCGCAAGCCACCAAAACAAAAAAAGAGCAGGCACAAACCTGCTCTTAACAAAAAACCAAACATCACCGATAATTTCAGTATCATGACTAATCGCTATCATTTCGTATCTTTTTCATCACCGGTTACAGGAACAATATTCTGATAAAACCCTTTCACGACATCAGGAATTTTGTAGTTATTCTGAAAGGTTTTCAGTGCATCTTGTTCCAATTTTGAGATTAGCTGTCCGTAAAGAAGTGCTCCAATAAAAAAAACAAATATCAACCATCCAAAATAATCAGGTGGAACAAAAGTCATAATTAAGACTCCAACTGCAAGCAACAAAACCCATTCAGGAAGTGACATACCAAGAAACTTGGAACTTCCCGACTGGATTACAATTAATGGACGACCTGACATAATTATTATTTGATTTATTGGCTAATTTTTGTTCCAGCAATTGCATCGTAAAGTGCAGGTGCAACTTGTAATACTGCAATTGCCGCAATAATTCCAAGCAATTCCCACCAATTTGTTTCTTTATTATTACCCATAACTGCTGGTATTGCTTTTGCAAGGAAAAAGATAAATAAAACTATCGAAACACCTGTTTTTATATATGGGTAAACTGATTTCACTGATTTAGTAAGCTTTAAGTCTAAACTATCAACTTGTCCAAAACTCACCACTACCATACCTAACAACATCATTAAGACCAACTGAATAAAGCGCTCTCTTCGTTGCCTCTTTTGTTCAACACAAAAAAAATCCATTTTAACATTTTGTTTCATATTTTGCCCTTTCTTGACAATTTAATATAACTCACTATGCATAAAATACTATTTGCAGTAAACTAAGAAACAAAAATATTGACAAATAGTAAATTTTACCATTAAAACAATCGCTTTTGTGAATAAATTTGCAAATTGAAGGATTTTTATTTAAAATTATAGTTTCCTATACGGATGTTTTGCAATTTGTCAATTTTAACTCCATTTTATTTGCTAATTGTTAGTTTGCTTTACAAATTGAAGCATTTTATTTGCAAATTGAAAAATATTAGTGTAAAAAAGAGCAGGTAAAACCTGCTCTTAATGATGGGAATTTATAATTAAAACATTTTCATAACCGCAAAATATCGTCTACAAAAAGCCCTGTTGCTTTAGATATGTCATTTACCTTCAAACCCATATTTTTCATGTTTTTGGCAATTTCTCTAGTTCTTTCTCTTATAGCCCCATTTTTTATCGAAGAAATATCACGCTGTTGTTTCAAGCGACCTTCATAAATCATTCTTCGGGTTTTATCTGCGCTCATAACCTTTAATTCGTCGAACGCTACATTTATTGTTTTGTTTTTTTGTGCTACTGCCATAAATTCCTCCTCTTTTTCCGAATTTATAAAATTAAGCCAATCGGAAAGCGTTTCATTTCTCTCGTTTTTTATTCGAGATAAATCCAAAATATGTATTTCCTGCAAGTCATTAAATGAAAACTTTTCATCTTTCTCTAACATTGAAAATACATTGTGGCACTTTTTAGATTCAAGTATAAGCGATTCTGCAACAATTATTATTGAAATTGCAGGTTTAATTTCCAAATAATCCTTGCCTTTACCAAGTTGTTCTGTTATCATTCCTGCCGAATAGTATGTGATGCGATGACGCATTTCAGGAAGATTGCGAACTTGCATTTCTATATCGATTATTTCACCACTTTCTAATTCCGCTTTTACATCCAAAATACTCAATTTATCGTCTTTGGTCAATTGTTTTGTCATTGGATTAAGTAAATTAATTCGTTGTATTTTCTTTTCTAATATTGTTTCAAGAAATGCAATTAAAATTTCTTCATTTCTTTTATCACCAAAAAGCATTTTGAACACAATATCATTCTTTGGCGGCAAAATTACAGGTAATTTTTCATTTGAATCCAACTTATTACTCCTTTTTTAGAAAAAATACTATTTGCGACAAACACAAAATAAAAAGAGAAAAAATATTTACAAATTAAAGATTTTTAACACCCAATATTAACTATTTGTCAATTTTACGCCTGTTTTGTTTGCAAATTGAAGGTTCTTGGTGTAAAAAAAGAGCAGGCAAAACCTGCTCTTACTTAATAAAAAATTTGTTTACAAAAACTAACTATTCCGCAGGAAATACGATGCGAATTCCCGTTTGATTACTAGCATTACCTTCATTATTATTGCGAATGAATACTTTTAAGTAATCTACATACTGAGGAAGACTGATGTTTGTGTAGTAACTACCACCTCTTATTACACGTCCACTATTACCTGAACTTGGTCCTTGGGGGTCAGTTTCTGGGATAGTTGGATATGTGCTTTTATACCAATCACTACATAACTCATACACATTTCCGCTCATATCATAAATACCCAATTCATTCGGCGTTTTTTGTCCGACATCATTTGTTTCACTACTATTGGCTCTATACCAGCCTAACAAGCTTATATCATTACCACCACTATAGGTATAATCTTCTGTGTAATTTCCACCTCTTGCTGCAAATTCCCATTCCGCTTCCGTCGGAAGTCGTCCGCCTGCTTTTGCGACAAAGTTATCCGCATTAGCCCATGTTACTCGCTCTACCGGTCTGTTATTCCCTTGAAATTCTGATGGATTAGCGTCCATTACCGCACGATACTCCGATTGTTTTATTTCGTATTTACCAATCCAATAATTTTTGGTAAGTGTAACTTTGCGTTCTCCAAGAGTGCCGCCTGCACCCATAAAGTAAAAACCTTTTTCTACTAACATGCACTCTATGTTGTTTATTGTGGCAGTTTTTACATTTTTTCCATTAATCTCTACAATTCCTTCATTAGTAATAACATTCGCCACCCATTTTGCATAAACCTTTGTGTTTACGGTTACAACATCATCATAGAAATTCCAAGCGTTTGTAAGTCCTTCATCTTTGAACCAGCCTTTAAACATATTACCCGTTTTACTCGGACAATTCGGTTCTGTAACTTTTGCTCCGTGTGCAATTCCCGTAATCTGTGTAACTGCCATTCCGCCGTTGCTTTCAAAAGTCATTGCGTAAGTCGCAATTTCCCACTTTGCGTAAAGGGTCATATCTCCTGTTACTTTACCTGTTGTAAAATTCCAAACTGTCGAACTACTCAAAGATTCATTTGTATGCCAACTAACCAACGAATGAAATTCTTTAGTCGGGTCTGCCGGTTTTGTGATTATAGTGCCGTAAGGAACATCAACAAGCGGCTCAACTTCGGTGTCTCCGTTTGATACGAATGTAACAGTGTATTTATTCAAAACCCATTTCGCATAAAGTGTTATGTTACTTTCAAC
>Ga0209737_10002881_pt1 | contig 12021 bp, 7 predicted proteins | sample TergutCu122P3_FD_187284 | JGI IMG/M metagenome (GOLD analysis project Ga0209737, IMG submission 187284) | Cubitermes ugandensis P3 segment gut microbial communities from Kakamega Forest, Kenya - Cu122 P3 (SPAdes) (version 2) | ecosystem: Host-associated > Arthropoda: Insects > Digestive system >... | reverse complement strand
CCCTGTAAAGTGCCTGACTCTACTCAAAGCTAGCATGAGTCAACATACATTAGTTAAAATATTCACTGTCATATACTAGCACCAAGAGTACACACAAGTGAAAGGACAGCAATTTCTACAGGTGCTTGCAGGGTTGTGAATGTGCACACAAACTGACCACAAATTTTAAACTACATTTTAGTTCTGGTATTTTATTCACAACAGACATAATATGCAATAAGATACAGTCCATTTTGGACGTTGGGGGACAGGCTGAACACCACTTCAATGCACAGTGCACCAACTAGCTGAAAACTTACTTTTCATCAGCAGTATGTAGGTATACTAACCTACCCATTAATGGTCACAACAGTGTCAGCACACATAGCACAACACAGTTACAAGAAAATTGATTTTCCATTTTTACTACAAATAAAGATTTCAAATTCCAGGCACACTGAAGAACCCTATCACCAGTCCTGAGATCTCACTGATAATGAGTAAATGGAAGGACTGGCATGGTTATTGGTACCTTCAACCCAGCAGTCTCACTTAGACCACTGCTGTATTAAGAATATAAATGTATAAACTGGCTCAAATTTAAATTTTGGAGAAATGTCAATGAAATTCACATTGCACATAGGGCTTCATGAAATGTGGAACACAGGTACAGCAGATGACAGTACACAGTTTTTGGCATAACATAGAAGGCTGGGAAAAATTTTTTTAAGGACTCAGCTTCTGCCTTCAATATCTGTAAGTTCTTATAACCAGAGATTAATGGCAAACAACATTCTAAGAAAGTTTGACAATACTGTATCTCAAATATGGAATATATTTTAACAACAAATACATTTTAAAAGATAGATTCCTTGAACAAAAACGTGACAATGGTATAAGCACATGAACTGTATTAAATCAATTCAGCATGCAATGTTAATTTTATTGCTACAATTTTGTAGACTGATTTTATTACTGAGTTGGAGTGTCTTTTTTACTTAAGCCTTCCCCCAGTCCTGCAGTATACCGCAGTGAACTCCACGGAGCACAGTCCTTGAGAAGCTAACAGTTCCTCAGCTAGTCAAGAAGTTCCACACATCGTATGTAACATGAAAGTTAATTCCACTGTTCACAACAGACTGCTGCTTGCCCCTGTCCTGGGACAGATCAATCCAGTCTACACCCTTCCAAACTATTTGTTGAAGAAGCATTTTAATATTATTTTCCCATCTATGGCTAGGTCTCCCAAATGGTCTCTTTCCCTCATGTTTCCCCTTCTATGCATTTCTCTTCTCCCCCACATGTGCCACATGCCCTGCCTCTCTCATTCTATTTGATTACATCACCCTCATAATACGTGGTGCAGAGTACAAATCATAAAGCTCTTCATTATGAAATTTTATCTACTTTCCTGGTCCTTCTTCCCACTTAAGCTCAAGTATCTTACTCAGCACCCTATTGTTGAATGCCCTTGGTCTGTGTTTTTTCCTTAATGTGACAAAGTTTTAAACACATATAAAACAGGGGGCAAAATCATTATCTTAAGATGAGACACTGTGTTGTGTTTGAGTTAGATAAATAAATAAAGCAGCTGACCATGAATCACTATTATTTTAGACAAGAGTCTTAATATTTTCCACGTGTTGCATACTGGAATAATGGGGTGTATAGGTCTGTACCTTCTGGTATACTGATAAAGATGAGCAGTAGTCAGCCACTGCATTCATATGGCAGTCCACTGAGAATATCAGATAAATGGTTTCATGAAACAAGATTAACAAAATTCCATGCTAATCACACACTGATGCAAATTAATACTGGCACCTGTTCTTATGAAGGTTCTCTACTCTACTTCTGAACAATTGGAACAACGTAACCAAACCTGCAAAGAAGAAGACAATGGCACAAAAGCTCTATTTTTATACAACGGGCTCTACATCACAAAATATAACAAAATTTTTAGTGTATTAATTTTAATCTAGTAAATGTTAACTCAGTGTCAGCCAAAAACCAAAAACGTAAATTGGAAAACTGTAACAATGAGGTCCCAATCCATACTAAACAGCGACGTTACTCCACAAAAACTCTTAATGTTTTACTCTCCTACACATTTCTTACTTGTTCCTGATAATGGCTTGAAATAGGGCCAAAATATGTAGCATATTTCAGATATTAAAAGTTTTGTCTAAAAATAGTTGTAATTGACACTCTACAGCCTTATTTATTTATTAGGCAACATTATAGCTCTGTGTATTTTAATCTTCATTTTTTGGATAGCAAATGGGAAGACGATTCTTGCCTGAATGTTGACAGGCATTTCCTGAGTTCAGTCTTCTTTTAATTTCTTATGAATGCAATTCTGATATGTTAGAGTTGTTCTCAAATACAGTATTTGAATTTTGCCACACTTTCAAAGGAATTTACCTGTCATTATGCTGCAACTTTATCCTGCATTCTGCTCACAAGGCATGAACATATACTCAGCTCTCTCAGCACTGACTTCTACATCTAACTCCTTACGAGCAACTAAAAAAGATTCTGTGTTTTTCTTTATAGTATGTATATTTTTGCCCAATAAATTTTCATCAGCACAGACCAAAAGCTGAAGTGTCACATTCAATTTCATTCCCTCCAGGTTTGCTTGAAATTTCCTAATAACATATTCTAATGCAAAGGTGCAAAACAATGGTGATTAAACATTCTCTGTTTCAGACCATTCTTAATAGGAAATGTACCAGACAAATGCTTGCCTATCTGGACTTTACTATAGGTTTCACTTAAACACACTTCTATTAACCTAACTAGTTTCATTAGAGGATAACAAACTCAATGAGATACAAAACCTCCCATTATATTTGCCACTTTTTTCTAGTGTTTGATGAACGTGGAATATATGACCAGCAGTTGATCTCTTACATCACAGTCTACACTAATACCCTCAATAATTTAATCTGCATATGAAGTCAACCTTGAAAAAAGAAGACTCGATTAAATTTTTATGCAGTTGATAACAGTCAAATACCTTGATAATTACCAGAATCTCTTACATCACCTCTCTTTTAAACAGGTGCAATGATTGACTCCTTCCACTGTTGAGGCAATTCTTCCATATTCCAAACAGAATGTATAAATTTATGTACATCTGAACATACCATCCAACCTGCTTGAATTACTTCTGCTTGATTTGATAAACACCGATTCAAATACTTTCAACTTTTCAATACCATTTCAATCTCAAAGGGTAGACTTGGCACTAGTGGTTAAGTGTGTGTGTTTCAGTCTGCCTAACATCACTAACCCCATGTACATTCAGTAACTGATAGAAATGATTCTTCTACCTACTCAAAATGCTACAGTAATCTGCAAGCAGATCACCTGTCTCATCCTTTACAAAGTTACATCTATACTGCTAACTCTTTTTAAACTCACTGATGCCTCTATACAAGTCTGCCACACTGATGAGAAAGTAAAATGTGAAGTTAGATATATTTTAGACCCATTATATTACAGTACACTTACACTAAATTGACATCAGCTCCATGCTTCAGAAGAAATGAGACAGCATTTTGTCGTCTCCTGGATACAGCATGAAAAAGTGCACTCCATCCTCGTTTGTCTGTCATATTGATAATGTAATCCTGACAGGATATAAACAGGATTTAAAATCAGTTCTTCTGAATTTTCTGATTTCTTGCAAATACAACTTTTACTCTTTTCAGTTTTAATATCTAGAAGCACTGTGGAGGGAAGTCCAATTCATTAGAGTTCTTGCAGTATGGCAGAATCCTAATTTTCTGTATGCAGATTATCTGTGAACCACAACCCTCTTCACCATGAAGTGCAGAGAGGGAAGCTGGAGGGTCAACACAGAGACATTGGTGCAATGGTGGAGGGGGGAAGTTTATTCCAGTGGTCATGGTGTAGATGAGAGGTGATGCTACAGGTACTTGGCATGTTATGTTGTACTCCACGTCAATTAAGTGAACATGATAGTTAACATTGTGAAGCCTAAGTAAAATATTTGAAAACTGTTAGACAATTGTATGTAAATCAAAAAAATGAAGTGAGAACTTTCAGAACAGGGAATAGGTAAAAAAATCAGCTAACAATTATGAGGTAAAGATACCAACCACATGTGATACAGACAACACACAATGAAGCTCATGAAACTGGCTAAGAGACTGTCACATAGTGGTGCTGGATCTTCCAACTAGAAGAGTATGATAAAGCCTTCATAAGCTGCCCTTCTTCATGGGTTCAAATATAAGTCAGCACAAAGAATATCATTCTCTAACATCATGTGTGCACAGAGCAACACATATTTTCAGGAACTTCAGAATCAGAAGATGAGGTAAATGCCTACTTTAGATGGCTCACCATATCACAGGAACGAGAGACTATTTGAAAAACATTAGACAGGAAAATAGACTTCGTGCCAGTGATGGTGCTGCTAATATATCCACACACCATTTCAAATATGTGCACATGAAAGACACTTCAAACTGTATCAAATACACAATACTGATAAGTTTGGATTACAATGTAAAGGCTTTGCAACAAAAACCCTTGTCTTTTAAACAAAGAAGTGTGCTCCCAGGCATAAGACACCTTAAACACTGCCTTAGAGAAGGTGTCCAGAAATCACAATCTGGACCTTGTAGTAATTAGAAAAGCCAAAAAATCATCATCATTCAAGGATACAGGACCTATGCCTGTCCAATGTTAGAATCAGAAAGACTCATGAGCGAATAGGGAAATTTCAAAAACTGGTTGTTCCATACGCATTTTGTCTGTTCCAGTCGTTCCGGCTTTCCCAAAACAGAAAGGATTGCCACAGAAAGTAAAGTCACAGGCATTACAGAACCCATGGACCAATGAGTGACTGTCAATAAATCAAGCATGCCACTGAGCTGCCTTCATCAGAACTCTTGTTGATGAAGACAGCATAATAGCCAGCTACATACTTCTGTAAAGTGTACCTTTGGCATGGTCTTCTGTAATTCCAGTACAGGCAGTCCCTGACTTTCATACATAATTCATTCCTGTAAATGTCTGAAAGCCAAGCAAGAGACCTTCATATTATAAAGAGGTTCCACTCCCATTCACATTAAAGTAGTCAGATGGGCTACAAAAAATAAACAATACAAATGAATGTTCTAAAATTATTTCATGCCTCAAATTCTATACTTTGGGACTTAGTTTTATGGCCCTAAACACTGTGGAAATGAGGGGGCATGTGGGGAAGGATGGGCGGAACACATCATATCACTGCTGCAAGAACGAGTGGGTGTATGCTGTTTGAAAAAATTTCTTGCAGGAACAAATAAACACTACTGCACCAACACAATAACGTTGCTAAGACCACGCAGAGACTAAGTGTTGGGCTGGCTGATAGAAAGCACCACTGTGCAATAGCTTGTAATGTTTGTTTGTCAGCTGTGACTGAGAGTCCAAATTTGCTGTATGAAAGATGGATTAGGAGTGAGAATTTATAATGCACGAAACTTGAATGTCCAGAAGTCGAGGAACGCTTGTAACGCCAGTTCAGTCTTGGAGGAAACTTCTCCCAGATCTATAAAATGAGGATTTACAAGGTTTTCCTAGTAAACAAATCAGCATTTCTGAAATTCTTGACACAATAGTGTAATATGATCAGTTCTGAAAGCCTTAGAGCTGGAGAATGGCTTCAAGGGAAGCTAATGATTTTACTGAATGAGTATTAACATCACATACAACAAAAAGTGTCTATTTGAGTTTTGAGGGTTATGTGATGATGCACCATGGGGTAACCAGATTCAAATGTTACAAATGTATTGTCTTCATCTTTTAGGATAAGTAAGTCCTAGAAGAATGTCCTGGCTCTGGGTCCAAAAGAAAGAAAAAGAAAGAAAGAAAGAAAGAAAGAAAGAAAGAAAGAAGAAGAAGAGAGAGGCACCAACCCAACATCACATGCCCTGCAAGCTCAAAAGCAACCTCACAGTTATGTTAAAACACAGAGCACAATTACCACCAGCAAATATCAAAACAAACAATGAAGAGAACACTGCATTTGTTAATGATATGTTGCCTGAAAATGGTATTCAAGCCAAAACTAGTAGCAACAAAGTGTTATACAGGACACCTCTTGTTCTATGTGACACTAATACTCAATCATTCAAATTATTCCAGACATTACATCTGATGCCAAGAGTTAACAATGATGCATGTGAACTCAGCTTCCAGCACGCAACAACCACACAGGCATTGTCAATGCTGACACACAACAAATGGCAGAAGAAAAGGTTGGCGAGGGTGAGAATGAAGAAGGAGAAAGCAATTACAGGGTCAGTTATAACATGCCATTACACTGTACTGGCAATTTGCATCACCAGATGGGCCATAAAAGGTTCCAATACAGTGATATTACAGTTGCTATGAAGACTGATATTGCTAAGAAATGCAGTCTCAACAGTTCATAAAAACAAATGACCATTACCAAATATTTCCCAAAATAATTATTAGTTGTGTAAAAAGAAGTGTATTATGATATTTGTTCCATGCACCAAACCAAATACTTTTGGCTGTCTTTGTTTTTGATTATCCATATATTTTCTCCTCCTCATTATACAAGACAATCAGGATTATACTATATACCTGAAATAATTTCTGGTAATTCAAATAACTTTTATACCAACAAGGAAAAAACCAGAAGAGCAAATTCCTTATAATATTCCCAGTAGCCACCAAAAGGGAAATGTACATGATGTGTAAATCACACGTGGTTGGTAATGTACACAATGATGACAAAAAGACTTCTCATAGCTAAGAGCAAGGTAAGAACATATAGCTCTGGTAGCACAATCACAAAAATAATGTTCACAGTGGCAAGCACATACGAAGCACTATCCACTGTGATGTCCCTGTATCATAAATGGATCCTGGCAAAAACTCAAACCACAGCTGTTGCTAGAATGTGAAAATGCAGCATGTGGACAAAACCTTGCAAGGAAATTGGCAAAGAACTGCATGAGGGAACTCCACTGTTCAGGGAAAACCAATCACTCAGGGAAACCCAATGCATGATTACAGTGCCGCTGGTGGGGAAAGGGAAGAACAAAAACTACCTTCCCTTCCCACTTTTAAATTTTTTTTTTCTCTCTCCTGTGATGCAAATGTTGTGACCCTTCAAGGGCCTTCTTAGCCCATTTATTATATGCATTGGCATCAACTGGGTTCCACCTCCTTGCCACCTTACATGGTACTGCTTTGCAACACCTATGTAATCTACAGCATTTGTAGCAGACTTGCTTCAACGCTGATGATGGTGGCAAAATTATCCTCCAAAATGCTGGTGTCCATTGATAAGGCTAGAAAGTGTTATAATCCGTAACACCATAACCTGTGTAACACATCTGCAGCACTATAAATCTATGTAACAGTAAAGCAGGCTTTAAGAGTACTGCTCAGAACTCCCTGTTATTCACCTGAATAAAAACTTATTACAATGCATTATGATGAATGAAACACAGAGCTCTACAAAATAATGTTCTGGGCTCCAGCTGTAATTTTTGTGTACTAAAGATCTGATCATTAAATATGAGAAACAAGCACAATAATTGTTCAATAAAGAAATTCATTATAAGGTAATTTCCAGTACACATGAGAATTTATAATCAGACTCTTGTCACTAAAATACAATAAAACTATACCATCAAATGTCAAGAAATGAGAATGAGTTTCTGATGGCAGTAAATATTAGGAATATGGTCTACTGAGATGTTCTGCTACAGATTTTGGTATGTGGGTACCACCATCTTCAGTGCAGAAGAGTTGCTGCTGCAAGACGGAGGCAGCTGGTTCATTCAAAATGTTGGAACCCAGCTACCAAACTACAAAGCATCTTCTCTCACATCAAAACCAAATGTCAGAACCTCAACTTTCATAAAGAAAATTCAGCCACTATGCCTTGGTTCTTGGGTGACACTCGAAGCGAATGATAGAGTAGTATTAATTTACACAAATATGTAGTTAATATGTCCTATTACATATAGGATTTTGGCTCAATGGAAACTGCTTTATTAGGGTCCTGTTGCATAGCAAGTAACTGAGCATTTACATTACCTTATATACTAACCCCAACATCTTCTCATTGCCATTTAAGGCTGCAAGCATCAGTGGTGTCTCTCCTGCATTATTACAGTCATATCTGTCAACACCCCATGAAATCAGAAGTTCCACAATCTTGTCATGGTCACCGTAACATGCGTACATTAATGGAGACCATCCACTTATGTTCTTTATCAACAATCTCCCATTGTCACTACTAAAAAAAATTTATATATATAATAAACATAAAGTTTCATTTACCAATGTCTGTATTTATTGAAAGTGTGAACACAACTTTTAGAATAAGGTGAGGCTTCCACCTTGGTATTCTTTTCCATGTATGATGATGTAAAATCTATCTGATGATGGGTACAAATGACCAAAACATGTAGCAGATAACACTGGAACGGACACATATTTAACAGTTGTGTTTACACTTAAATGAATACAGACGTTCATAAATTTAACTTTAACTCAGTACTATAATTCATAAAATGTACAACCTTAGCAGACCATTACCATATGCACTTGGACATCAAAGAACAGAAGCACAAATGAACTATACATCAATAGCAAACAAGTGCCACATGCTAGCTAAATGACACAGAAAGGCTGTCTCCTTGCCATCTACGAGTGGCACGTGAAAATAAAATTCCAGTCAATTGAAAAGTGTTGTGGGTAAAACATGGTACTGCCAAGTATGCAGTAACATTACTCTCCTACCTGATATTCCCATACAGTAAGTTAACATAACCTGATAAGAGATTAGTTAACCGAACAGCATACAAGTACTTCAATGGCTGCAGAAAGTGTGATCTAATTGATCTTAAAAGATGTCAGATCACTTAGTTCAAGACAGATGTTTGTATGCATACTCCACACAGAATACAAATGGCTACGAGCTTGTACTTGAAGTGGCTCACTATCACATAGTTTTAGTATCACAAAATTGCAATTTTATGCTAGTCAAATTTACATATTTTAGAATGTTAATATTTTAATCATTCCAGTGAGGGTGATGCTGTACCTAGATTAGCATGTTTGACTTGTATTCCTTTGTTCTAGAAGACTCCCGTAGGATGGCACGCTAGTGCCAAAACATGTAGGAGCTTGATACTTTTCATGAATTGTATTTTATTACATGCATTTGTTGGTTGATACACTGATTGTAAGAACATGCATGGTATGAATAACAAAATATTGTATACCTGTGTATACAATATTTGTATACATATTTTTTCCATAGACACCTACATGCCAAAGGATTTATAAATAATAATTAAAAACTCTAATAAATCAATCAGAAGAAGAGTAAGTCTGTAAAACTGACAGCTGTCCCTGTGCCTAATTCACCACCATGCCATGAAGACATAAGGGGAGTGGTTAGGGTGGAGGTGTAGTTGCATGTATTCTAAAGCATCACATTGGTTGACAATTGGTATTCATAATCACACAGACTGCTTTACCTCAAGGAAAAAGCAGACAGTACTCACCTCACAGGAGGTTGGATGAGACCCACAGCATGTCTAGATGCTAAGCAGAAAATTTAGTAATCCAGCCCAAAGCCGTGTCACCATACAAACTGAGCTATCATGGTTCCCAGATAGGACTTTTCATGACCATGCAAGAGTGTCATATTAACAGTACGCTGCATGTCACCGTTAACACCGAAGATGTGTGTACCCAGTCTTATATGTGAACTCATTTTATCACATGAACAGAGTATGTTTAATTATTCACAGTTTGCTAGATTAATAAAGGTCAATTTACGAGCTACCAATGAAATCTGTAGACATTCTATATGATCCAACAAAACCATATTTCAGTTTGTGGCTGGAGCAAAGGCTCCACTTTCACACTGTCACTGAGCCACTGGTTCTCATAATGACAGAAAATGAAAATCTTTAATCAGTCCACATAGAAACCTGACATACAGATTAATTTTCCAGAGCCACAGTTTTTAGGTTTATAACTTTTGAGACACATCAAAGCAGCAATAATATTCCATCCACAAAAATAATGGAATCTGGGACAAACTTCTAGGACTTTCTCTTTATCTACCTTGTTTACATGCAGGCACACATGCACAGGCAAACATGTTTACATACATCACACATACCAATATTTATATTTCGAAGTCTACAGTCCACTAATAATGAATGAATGACTGTTAATGCGTATTCCATCAGAAGTGTTCCAAGGGCCACTATTACAATAACGCAGATATAAGTGTTTAAAATCCCAAGAAATTATATAATTTCAGATTGTCATCACAGTACACTGGTACTTTTAATTTTAAATCCAATTTTATACTAAAAATTTTATTGGCTAGTTCCTCTTTCTGATGAATAGTGTTTGGTGAACTTACAGATGAAAAGTAAGTCATGATATTAAGACAACTCCATTTGATCAGTACAATGTTGAAAACATAACAAATGAATAAACACAGAGTGCAAGATTTGGAATTCTCACAGAATTTTGGAAAAAGATCAAAGTCTTTTGCAATGTTATGTGTCAACTGGTAAATAGTTACATTCTGGAGAAGCACAGTACTTTCACCCGCAGTGGAGTGCTTGACTCGGAAGATACACGTATGAATATTACACTCCTCGAAAATGTCAGTAATTATTTACTAGCCAAAAGAATGTAACATCCCAGATGAACCAAAATCTTCCAGAAGATAGTGCACCAAATAACTAACAACAACAGAGCTGAAACAAATATTTTATGACTCCACACACAATCTTCTGCTCATAGATGAAATGTATCACTTTAGTTTAAGTTACATTTGGTTATGCAACTACAGTTCTTGTGATCAGCAACATAACATGCCTTCTTTTCCTGTCACAGACTGACCTGATTCTTTGTTTTTACACTGGTAACATTGTCCACTTATTTTGGTTTCAAGACACATTTACTTGATTCACACTATACATTCTTGTAAAATACAGTGAATATACATATTTCATCACTTATTTCTTGCACATAGATTCAGCAGCTTTTGCCATTATCAGGCGAAGTGTGTACAATCTAAAATTCAGAGTAACATCAATGTGTTTCTCATCATTGTAGCATGCAGTACTACTTTCACTTCAGCTACTACAGCCATACCAAAAATTGGAACCTCCTCTGAGATATACATATCGGTCCCCCATTGTTTCATATATTGTAGTTCATATTATAACACACAGTTTGTGTGCTGCAAATTTCATCTACAAGATGAGGGCGCATACATCACCACATCTGACCAGGACTTCAAGCTGTCCAGCAAAAATCCATATAGCAATAATTTCCAGTCAAAATTCCTTTACAATTAACAGGTTAGATCATCCTTTCCTTCCCATCCCACATTTAATTCTAACAGGAAAGCTCTTGTAATCAGAAAACATGCTGTATCCAAGGCAAAATTACCAAGAATGCAAGTATTTCTTGATCCATGAAATTAATGTAAGACAAAGAACTAGGTGTGAGAATTACAGGGGAATGGCATTAGGAAATGCAGCTTACAAAATTCTGGCAAATATAATTGATCCTTGTGGTACACCATATTTGATGGTACCTCAATTAGAGGTAATTCTCCACTGAGTAACACTCTTTGATCTCCATTTTCTAGATAAGATCTAATTAACTTATACATATTTTCTGTTATTCTATAAAACTGTAATTTGGATAACAAAAATGTATGGTTTACACAGTCAAAAGCTTTCTCTAAATCAAATATACCCCCAACTTTAATTTTATTATTCGAGCTTGTAAAATTTTGTTTGTTAAGTTATATGAAGCTAATACCATTGAAGAATTTGACTGAAAACCAAACCGTTCATTAACTAGATTATTATTATTATTATTATTATTATTATTATTATGCTTAAGTAGTCAACTGTATATTAATTTCTCAAGTACCTTGGAGAATGATGCAAATATTGCAATAGGTCTATAATTGCAAAATTATTCTTA
>Ga0209737_10002880_pt1 | contig 12022 bp, 5 predicted proteins | sample TergutCu122P3_FD_187284 | JGI IMG/M metagenome (GOLD analysis project Ga0209737, IMG submission 187284) | Cubitermes ugandensis P3 segment gut microbial communities from Kakamega Forest, Kenya - Cu122 P3 (SPAdes) (version 2) | ecosystem: Host-associated > Arthropoda: Insects > Digestive system >... | reverse complement strand
AGTGGGCTCGATTAATACAATCAATGAGCTGACAGGACATGGCAAATGATTGTTGTCAGATAAAATAATGACCCTATATTTTTCTGCTGTTGTTAGTCGGTATCTCATTGGAGGTGATGAGTGTCCGTTAGCTCATGTTCCTACTAGAATACCTCCCTGAGTAACTGTCCGTGATAATTTATAACCGATCCTAAACGTGACGTGCACGCTGAGCATTTCAGTTAATTGTTAATACTGTATTAAGCTGAGTACCATGGTGTAATGGCTCAGGAATTTGTGCAATATTATATGGCTGCCATCTTAAACTGAAATAATGAGAAGTTATATTCAAATGCAGTACCCTATACTGCAGTAGACACTGTCTTTCATTCATTTGGTTTAACAACATTGTGTTTATTCTTATAATAAAAGCCAACAAGATGCACTATTTCTCAGATTTATTTGATAATGTACTCTACATGTTTCGGACAAGTCCACTGTCCATCATCAGGAGTATCTCAACACTGTATACACACAATAGTTATTTGTCATGCTAGTTCTGTTGGCTGTCTGCTAGCGTGGTCAGGATGGAACTGCAGTTTCATCCTGACCATGCCAGCAGACAGCCAAAAGAACTAGCACGACAAATACCTATTGCATGTATACAATGTTGAGATACTCCTGAAGATGGACAGTGGACTTGTCCGAAACATGTAGAGTACAGTGATACCTCGGCTAACGAAGATAATTCGCTCCGGAATCACATTCGTTAGCTGAAACTTCTTGCTGCCTGGAACGTAAACAACCCAGTCGGGTTGGTGTGTCTGCCCTGTGTGATGTGGTCAGCTCATTTCTTTGTCACACACATACAGACGGAAGAGATAAGCTCCTGGAATGGCCCGACCGTTCATGTTTGCTGCTTTATGTTAGCCCGTGCATCCACTAAAACATTCGTTAGCCGAGTCCGAAAAACAGCAAAAAAAGTCTTCATTAGCCGAAAAATTCGTTAGCAGGGTCACTTGTTAGCCAAGGTATCACTGTACTTTATCAAATAAATCTCAGAAACAGTGCATCTTGTTGGGTTTTATTTTAAGAATATATCACGTTGCACGGTCCTCTGAATGTCAAATGTGCCCTTATGTTACAACTAATAACATGTAATAGAGTGGATGGTATGATGGAACTGTGTGGCTCTTGGCCTTCTTGAAACAGTGTCTTGTTTCAAGTAAAGTTCACAAAACTTATGTATTCTAGGTTTTTATATAACTTAAATTGTGTTAAACTCTGTAATTAGAACACATAAATTCATTGCCTGAATAATGATGTGAACCACTGACCATATGATTTAAGAAAATCAGTGCATTGGTTGAACTTCACATTTTATAGCACACTTTATCAATGCAGAGTACAGTGCTTGAAAGTCATGTGGCAGGCCTGTGTTATGTAAGCATATCTCTTTGGTTGTGTGATGAATACTAGCATACCCTGACCCCTTTTGATTCTGAGTTAACATTATACTGGAGATTTGTTTTCCAGAAATCATCATTGTCCCCAGTCTGACATCAGGAATAATTGGAGTCCAGCACTTCCACCTCACTTTTGCCAGTGATCAAAGGTCATTGAATTCAGATGTTTAAAAATCTACATATTGGGGAATCAGTTTATTTTATTTAGCATACAGGATTCGGTTAAGTTCACTGCAAATATAATATCAGTAATGGTTTTGCTTATCAGGTGAATGGAAGGGATATTTATAATCAATTATTTACTCTGGTTGAAATTTGATCTTGTGTTCTGTGATATCCTGTTCTGTGTGCTGTGTTTATGTATTTATTTATTTATTTACTTTTCCGTATTTATGTGTTTTCATGACTGACAGCATAAAGGTCAAGTCCCTCGTCACCGCATGTAGGCATATGGGGGGAGCAGAGATACAGCTCCATCCATTCTTATCCCCACCACTAGATGGAGGTAAGTGGCCACCTTCATGCCCCGGCCACTTTACGCCTGGGGAAGAACCCTGTTACCTGTGGAATAGGAAGCTGGGTAGGTCTCTGAGCTGGTGTGGACGTTTTGGGGAAAAGTTTCTTGCTTCTGCTAGAATTTGACCCCCTTCCCATCCAGCTCCAAACCTAGTCAGTATACTGAGTACACAATCCAGGCCCAATTTATGATCATAGCAGTTCCTGAATAAATTTTGGTTTCAAGTGCTTAAATAAGCACTTGTGATAAATACAGAAACAAGACGACAAATTCTGAAGATTTTTTTTTTCTGCACTGGCAAACATTCTCCTACTTCATCTTGCATTGAAAACTCGGCTTGATTAAGTATTCCAAATTTTGTGAATCTAGCAAAATTAGATTATGTCTGGCCTTGGGGAGAAGGATATGCATAAATCTGATGTTTTTCACATTCACTGATACTGTTTACATAGTGACAGGCATTTTTTGCTGTAAGATACAAGTATCTTTGTTCTGCCATGATTTATATATACAATTACTGGCCTATTGTAACAAAGTGTGATAACATTGAAACACAACATGGCTTGAATTAATATTCAATATGAATCTGTGTCATATATTAGTACTACACAGAACTCTTATCTGAAACTTTCATCCATTAAATTTAGTGGAGTAGGAAGTATGAATATGAATTAACATACCATTTGCAAGTGATTAGCCATATGCAAGAATTTGTATTAATTGTTTCAAAGACTGTCTCTGCCTGTATTCTGTGTGGTTTATGTACTGAGTGGCATGTCCACACATTATGTCTGTATCCAATGATGATGGCATGTCCACACATCTTGTTTATATTCTATGATGAGTGGCAAGTCCATGCATCTTGTTTATATCCTGTGATGACTGGCACGTCCACACATCTTGTTTATATCCAATGATGAGTCGCATGTCCACACATTTTATTTATATCCAATGAGTGGCATGTCCACACATCTTGTCTATATCCAGTAATGAGTGGCATGTCCACACATCTTGTTTATATACAGTGATGAGTGGCATGTCCACACATCTTATTTATATCCAACCATGAGTGGCATGTCCACACATCTTGTCTATATCCAGTAATGAATGGCACGTCCATACATCTTGTTTATATCCAAGGATGAGTGGCATGTCCACACATCTTGTTTATATCCAGAGTGAGCTCTCAGAACTTGGTGCCTTGCTTCCGCATGGACCAGGGGAGATAACAGTCAGTTTGTCAGCGATCATACTCCACAATGCTTGACCTAGAATATTTGGGATACCGGCTGTCCTGTCAGCCCTTCATTTTGAGGTCCATAGTGTAATTGGTTCATATTCATTATTTTTCATAGCTATAAAGTAACATCTGAACTACATTATTGGTTATCCAGAGTATGTCTGAAAGAAATTACAGCATTGTTTAACTGTTTGAAAATATGTACAAGTAATCTCTTATATGTTTGTTACAGTCTACTAACAAACAGATATTGTGCCAAGGAATATTTTTATTAACTACTTAGACATCAAGCACTTACCACTGTTGTTAACAGTGTATGCATATGTTTTGGGTAGTTATGTTATAATAATTGACAAAGGATTAATATGCATGTGTATGTTAATAGGATGTTTGGTGATATACAAGCAGTTGCATACAGGTTTTCCAGAACATGATGAAGCTTATCAGCACATAGATAGATAATATCCATTGAACTTGGACTTGGATCCTCTGTAGTACAGTCATTATACATTCATTGACTGTATTCTGAAGAAACACCACTTTGTACACTCTGTCGAACAAAAATCCATCGGCCTGAAATTTTCTAATCCCGAACCGGAAGTGACATTTCGTACAGTTGCCATCATAATTTGAGTCATTTTACTTTCTTCATATTTGCGCATTTGTGGCGTTTCTCTGTCTTCCATTCATTACAATCAATCACATCACGTATATATTAACCGAAGACAACAATACATTTGCTTAATTTGAAATCAAAACATTAATTAAACTTCATTAACTTTTCCCAGGCGTGAGGCTAGCTAGCTAGCCGATGGATTTTTGTTCGACAGAGTGTACTTGCATCTACTAGAGTAAGTGGCCCACCTCCTTTATATATGAGTTTAGCTCGGTCCAGTTCCTCTTTGTCCAAAATCCTTAAGCTGTTAGTCTGCCATGTTTCGCATGAGATGACCAGTCACACAGCCACCGATATGGAATATTAACATGAATCATTACATGACTGGTGGCAATGAAAATAAACATCCATGCGTAAGGCAGGATTCAGAATTGTAACTGAAGTGTTTGCTGGGCTTAAGACCGACCGACCGACCGACCGACCGTGTGTGCCTTAAAGAGTGCAGTCTGTTTCAGCGCCTAATAATAAAATGGTTTACACTTCTCAACAAAAAAAAATAATCTGGCTGTTAGTCACATATTATGTATTTACATGCTTTATTCCATCCTATCAATCCTTCAGTATTCCACCACTGCATACATATATAGTGAGGAAACTGAGTGCAACACTGTTTATGTACCAGAGAACATTCATTTTGTACAACAATTCCATAATTAAATTCATCTTAATGCCATTCTGTGCAATGTATGGCTTTTAAAATTAGGACAGTAAATGCTGATTTTAGCCTTCATTTGTCAAGTATTTTAAGAATTAATTTTCTTGTATTTAACGCAGTAAATGGTATTCTGAACAAATAGATTTCTTTAAAAGGTGCTACATTTTTGCATTACAATTGTACGTAGTTTGAAGCCTAAACATAGCATTGCTTTGATCATGTTCCATTTAGCCTTATATTTATGCAATTCCTATGACATTTACATATTCATTGCTGATATAAATAGATTGCTCTGTGCAGTGAAGAGCAGTGTAGCCACCATTTATTTTGTTAGCCATTCATTAGTGACTGCTTTTTAGTATTTTTGACCCAAGTGTACACTAAAGTAGCAGTTATGTGTGAAACTGCTTGTTATGGTGATTATGTTGTAAATGTCTCAGCTTTAGGGAAAATGAGACAAATAGTGATGTCCAGAGGTAAAATAGTGAGCTCAGGAAGGTTGAAATATTTTGGGATGAGAGGATGTAATTGTGACATCCATGTCTGTTAATAATGACATCCTCCTACACCAAACACTTCAGCAAGTAAAAAAGCATAATTTTATATGTAATTTTTGTTCATGTATATTTGTTTTTGGGATGTTTAATATCTAAAATGTAATTATTAATTTGTTAACAGAAAACACTTTTGGTTGTGTATTGATCATAATATTACAAGATTATAATGGTTTATTAATAATTCTCTTTATTGCATTTATGCCGTTCCGGTACCAACAATACCAGGTGTTAATTTTTGTCATGTTGAGCCACTCTTTCTACAGGATAATTTGAGTTCAGGAATATAGAAGTCTGTCATGACATGAATGAGTACATAATATGAACCTTCTCTTTTTCACTTTTTAATTGACATGCAAGATACAGGAATTTATATTGCCTTTTTGCATACTAAATATTTAACCTAGAATTTTACCTTACCATTCGTGGTGAGGGCTCAGCTTTGCAGTGTGCCATGTTCATGGTCACCAGAGCATCCTCTTTCTGAAGATGTACACAACGGAGGACACACCTTGATAGGATAAGTACTGCCCCAGATGTGTAGAAATGGGGACAGGCCTAGATAGGGTAAGTACTGCCCCATATGTGTAGAACTGGGGACCAACCCAGATAGTATTAGTACTGCCCCATATGTGTACAAATGGGGACAGGCCTTGATAGTGTAGGTACTGTCCCACGTGTGTACGACTGGGGACAGGCCTAGATGGGATAAGTTCTGCCCCATATGTGTAGAACTGGGGACTGGCCTAGATAGGATAAGTACTGCCCCATATGTTTAGAACTGGGGACCGGCCCAGATAGAATAAGTACTGTTCCACATGTGTGCAACTGAGGGCAGGCCTTGATAGTGTAGGTACTGTACCACATGAACAACATAGGTTGTTTCCTACACAACACCCTCTAAAGACAACCCGGTGTTAAATTGTTAAAGGTAAAATGTGATGCTCTACCAGGCTGTAGTACTCATGGTGAAAGAGCTCCAAGTACCCACTGAATAGACGCTGGGTGGGCCCCAGGTCCCATCTGGACATGTTAGGAAAGAGAAACATTGTTTATCCCTTCTGGAAATCAAAACATAATTTCTTAGTTGTCCATCCTATAGCCTGGCCACTATACCAAATGGGCTATTCTTGGCTTCCCTTACATTACTTGGAGCAATAACTGTATCAAGATGTCTCTGTATTTTCTTTCATGGTGTCAGACTATATGAAGCACAGTGCTATTACTGCTTTCAGTTAAGTCTTTTTCTTCAGCTCAATATCCTGGCCAGTTTCCCAGATTGCACACCCCTAAATTTGGTCTTGAGGAGCCGGTAGTGTTGACCATATTGAACCATACAACAGGTGAATAAAGTATGAGGGACGTACAGATATCACAAGTGATATCTTTTAGAGGCTAATACAGAAGAAAATGGAAGACTGGACAGGGTAAGGTGTAGCTGGATTCCAGAAATATCTATTGGAATGGAACAAGAATATTGGGTAGAATTCTGGAACTGTGGCAGTGTAACAGCTGTAGGTAAAAATCACTGTTGGCAATGTGTAGGCATTGTATGTTCTTAGTTACATTTTGATGTTGGTAGCAAATATCCAGTAATGGGATGTTGTGGTAGAACTCATGAAACCTATTTTCCCACTGCACAGGCTTTAGTCATGCAAATAATGCGTTGTTAATGTTCTGTTTAGGTAATGTAATTTTATAATCTAACAATAAATTACAAATCTCCTGGTGGGTTAACAGGTTGCATTCATGCATAGATGGTCAAATGTGCCAAATATTGAATATTCGGAAACTTGGTGTTTTTCTTCATATTGTACATCACATACACTGAGGTGACTAAAATGCAGGGTTTTATGAATGTCCAAGCATCAGTAGTGAAGAGATGTTACAAGATTTAATGCATAAAACTTTCAGATAAACAGATTTTAAATTTCGGGTGTCCTAAGATGTAGGTTACACTCTTCTGGTACATCTGTGTAAGGAGATTCTGGATTAACACATGTTAACTTCATATGTATGTAACACTTATAATTGAACCTGTATGTAGAAATTGGCAGGGAGAAGTGGCACATTGGAGTCAGAAGAGAAATACTTGCAGGTTTCAAATGGAAAACTGAAAGAAAGAGACCACTTGAAATACCCAGGTGTTAATGGGAGGATAAGATTAAAGTGTGTAGTAGGATGGGTTAGCATGGACTGGATTCTTGTGACTCAGGTTAAAAAGTAGCAGGCTACTGTGAGCATGGAGGTGGAGCTTTGGATGAAAAATTTCAGGAAATTTATTGACTAGCACCAGAATTACCAACTTTTCAAGAATGACTGCTCAATTAAGTTAGGTTGACATTGCCTTTCTCCATGCATATGATACAAGTGAAATACAAATGATTAAGCCACTTCTCACTTTTAACCTAAAGACAGTATAAGCTCCTCTGTAATATCTTGGGTTTTAGAGTGGCTAAATGATTATTTGTGGGTATGTTCGAATAGTAGGAAGAATTACGATGGAATGGTTGCGAACATTCCTATCGACCGCGCAACCAGTTCCTGTCGCACTCCAAACCATCTATCGTCTGTGAGCACAGATTATCTAGTCTGTGAGCGTGGGCGCCAAAACCTACGCACTCTGATCCATACACGCAGCCGACTATGAATCCCAGACTGTCGAATAGATGATCTGTGCAGTCCGAGGACGCAACGTAGCCAGACTAGATCTGTTGTAGCCAGTCTAGTCTCTTGCTGGTGCTACTGAAATTTCGCTGCTGTGTTTGTTTTATCTGTGGTTTGTGATGGCTGAAGTCACGGATTAGGCGAGTTAAGAGCCGGTATTAACGTTTGTTGTTTGAAGCTTTATGCAAGCTCGTGAAATCGAGGTATTATTATTATTACATTTATATGATAATCAGTTTATGGACCAAGTAGTAATGTCAGAGCTTAACCTGGGGTCTTACTTATATTCTTGGATGTTGGGGTGAACTCACTCCAACTAAAACAGTTTTAACCTTAATAGCAGATGAGTATTTGGTGTATGTTTGTGCATTTCATGTGTTTAAGGCAGATTTAACAGTAAGCATATTAAGGTAACTTTCTTGTAATCTAGTACGAGAATCAAGAAGGGGTAGCCCAAACTCACTATAACAAACCCTGTGTTCTGCGTTTTTTTTGTGACGACGGTGTATAACGCGGTGTGAGACTTTTTTTTTTACTTTAGATGTTTCTAGTGCTTAAGACTGTTCTTTTGAACGATGGCCATCATCTCAGTTTTAACTACTACTTGTTTGAAATCAAGAATACTTGTAGGCAGTTCTCATCATCGGCTCTACAGCCCTGGGTGGGCCTTGGCCTCCTCACTTGCAGGCTGTTGGCTTTGTTTTATTCATTATTCAGAGAGAATGAGATGAAAGAAAATGTATTCTGTTGAGACCATATGTACAGCTACTGTCAAATCATGGTCATTAACACACTCCAGGTATAGGATATGTTTTCAGTGAAGTTCATCAGCTAAAAGATAACTTTGCATTTTTCTAGTCCATACAGAAGTGTTATTCCCAACAGAAAACATTTGGCAGGTATATACATTCATATACACATATACATTTCATTGATCCAACATTCGTCCATCAACAGATGAATATGAAACATGGTGTTCCACAACGATCAATTCTCGGACCCTTATTGTTTCTTATATATATTAACGATTTGCCAAAAATTTTAATTGGCAAGTCAATACCGATTCCTTTTGCTGATGGTGTTAATGTAGTTATAACTAATTCAAATATTGTTGACTTCCATTCTGACATTAAAGCAGTATTTGAACAATTAAATAAATAGTTTAATTTGAACTTAACTATCATTGAATTTCGATAAAACTAATTTTATCCATTTTAAAACAAAAATCCTCGTAATTTAGATTTTGTGATAGAATATGACAGTAAACACATTTCTGACATATTCTGTGCAAATTTCCTAGGCACAACTTTGTATAGTACTGTATGCTGGAAAACCCATATAGATCAACTTATACGTAACCTTAGTTCGTGTTACACTGTTAGAGTTTTAAAACAAATTATGCCACAAGAAACATTAGTAATGGTATATTATGCCTATTTTCACTTAGGAATTATGGCATTATTTTTTCTGTAATTCTCCTTACAGCATCAATATTTTTAAGATGAAAAAACAAAGTAATAAGAATAATTACAGGTTCTAAGAAAAAGTTGCATGTCTTGATTTGTTTAGAAAATTGAGCATTCTTACTTTGCAGTCTCAGTATATTTTTTTGTTATGTTTCGTTATTATGAAAAGGGATCAGTACAAATTAATCTCTGACATCCATGGCAGAAACACAGGACATAGTTCTAATTTTCATTAGGCGATATTGAATTTGACACTTTATCAGAGAGGTACCTATCATATGGGCCTTAAGATTTACAGTAGATTACCAGACTATATAAAGGACATATCTCGTGATAATAAAGAATTCAAATTGCTTTCAAAAAATGTTCTCTGTTACAACTCTTTCTGTACACTAGATGAGTATTCAAATACAATAATATATAAATCTGGATTTGACCCTATAATTTATATCTAATTTTACTTTTTTACACTGTAAAAAACTAAATATTTTATCATATTCCTAATTTTTATATTACTACTTTATTTTGTTACTATTGGCAGCATGTTATCATGTTTATGCCTTGTTTTGTAGAATTGGTTAATACTTGTTGTTGTTTAAATTTTGCCTGTACAGTAGGGTCTCATTTTGCGATGGTTCGTTTTTCGATGATTCACCTTCACGACCCTTGTCAAGTCGGACCAAGCACTCCCAACTTGTCGTGCATCAGTGTCACAACTCAAGTGTCCTTTCTCTACTTAGTGCGCTTCTAGCTCTTTTCCTGTGTGTATGTGTTTCTTCTTTTTTCTATTTTAGTGTAGTTCTTTTAAGTCAATTGTGATTTTTCCACCCATGACATCCATCAAAAAAGACAGAAAATAAGAAAAATCGATACAGTTGACGTTACATTCTTTCTTTATGTCTTCTGAACCACGGCCAGGACCTTTTTGAACCAAATAAAAAGCGATTTGATTGATATTTTTTTTCAATTATCTGTGTTATTTTCTATATACCTAATTCGTTAAATTAGAATTTTATGTCATAATGTTAAGAAATATTGTAAATTATAAAATTATCCAGCCAATTTGTTTGGCCCATGAACCTATTTCAATTTAAACCATTAAAATAGTACGCATTTTACGACAGTTCGATTTACAACCAAATATTCGAGAACATAATCCGTCATAAAACGAGACCGTACTGTGTTATGTGATTATGTTGTAATTTCAACAGATGTGTGTTATATATTACTGTGGACAAATTCTATATCCTGTGGTCCCATGTGGTATCTTCTGTGGATTGACTGAATATGAATAAAGAAGTGAAGTGAAGTGAAGTAAATTGCATGTGGAGATATGCAAGGTTTGCGGTTCTCACAGCTGCAATTCCTGAAGGTTCCAGTCTTCTGAGTAAACTGATTTAAAAATGTGTAAAAGATATGAGTGTGGACCAGATGTGTCATAGTGATGGCTGACTATTTTGTATGTTCCACATATTTGTTACAAGATGTTAATTTCCTTTTGTCCATTTTTCAGAAAGTGCCGTAGGAGCAGCCATGATGGACATACGCCCAAATCATACAATATATGTAAATAACCTGAATGAAAAAATAAAGAAAGATGGTAAGGGCTGTGCATTTGTTTATATTTTACAGTTTTTGCTGTCTTTTGTTATTTAATTTGATTGCAGTTTATCACAAGATGAGAGTCACAGTGTACAGCCAGTTTATTAAAGAAGTCTTACACAAACTTTAATTTGGAATCATTTGCTTCTTGGAGTTTTGTTCGTTATCCCATGTTAAAAAATAATAAAAAATTAGTAAAGCACTGCGCTTTTTCAGGACAAGATCGTCCCCCATCCTTGGCCTAAAAATACAGTCAAAACCTACTCAGATGGGCCCAGTGAGTAAAGCTGCTGTCAAGCTTGGCCCAAAAGCAAATTATTGCGATGAACACCCATCTTATTCGGCAGGTCTCACATCTTGTGATTTTTTTTCCTCATAACTAAGTGTTTTGTGAAAGTAACCCATTCTGGCAATGTGGAGCATGGAGAGGTGTATGATAGAAAATCTAAATGGCTTTCCCAAAGAGGACTCAAGAATTTTTTAAAGCTAGGAAAAAGGGAATGGAGAAATGAAGAACACAAGCTTTGAATTCTGTAATTTTCAAGTAATAAGAGTTTTACTATCATATTCTTGATTTTCTTTCACCAGATCTCATAATGGGGCTGATGGACTGTCTTACAGTTTTTGTCCTTCTTCTTCCAAAAATTTAAGGGGCTGTAACACAATGGCAAAGCATGCAAGGGTTCTGGGTTTGTGTGGACATGCACGCAAATTCATAAGTAATATGCACATAAAAAATACATGTAATTATGTTCATTCCTTAATAATGTTGTGACTTGATAAACATTTGTTTCAGAGCTGAAGAAATCTCTTTATGCTATCTTCTCACAGTTTGGTGAAATTCTGGATATTGTAGCTTTGAAGACATTAAAAATGAGAGGCCAGGCATTTGTAATATTTAAAGAAATTGGCAGTGCCACTAATGCTTTGCGATCTATGCAGGGATTCCCGTTTTATGATAAACCTATGGTAAGTCTGTTATTGCTTGATTGTATGTGTACTGTTGAGGGAGATCTCTGTTCCCACCACTTGTGTCACAATTTGAGGATATTTGAAACAGTACTAACAATGGGTACCCAGTGTTGTGAGGGGTTTCTTTTAGTATATACAGGGTGTCCCACGAGTTAAGGTCACTACTTCGGGAGAGTGTTCCTTATGTTAAAATATACCGATATAACCCAAAACACCTATGTCCAAAGT